>Ga0206131_10002373_pt1 | contig 22853 bp, 14 predicted proteins | sample Helgoland_Spring_FD_148636 | JGI IMG/M metagenome (GOLD analysis project Ga0206131, IMG submission 148636) | Pelagic subsurface seawater microbial communities from Kabeltonne, Helgoland, North Sea - Helgoland_Spring_Bloom_20160517_1 | ecosystem: Environmental > Aquatic > Marine > Epipelagic ...
TTCACGAAACGGCTGTCAGTTCCATGTGGACCTTTGGCCCCTGGAATCGTGTGCTGCCAGAGGCAGGCTTGATCAAACCCGAAGTGCTGTGGCGCGTCCGCTTGACGGCCGAGTTGCCACTTCCCGGCGATGCAGGTGGCGTAGCCGCTCTGCTTGAGCAAGTGAGCAAAAGTTGTCTCTCCCCTGTCCAGCACACCAAACGCAGTATAGTTCCGCACGTTGTACATGCCGGTCATGATTTGGACGCGTGAGGGCGTGCAGAGTGGCTGAGAGTAGCAGTGCTCAAACCGCACACCGGTTGCCGCCAGCTTGTCCAGCACGGGCGTCTGGTAGGAGGTGCCGCCGTTGGCGCCGATACACTCATACCCGAGATCATCGGCCATGATCAGAACGATGTTAGGGCGGCTTGCCGCTGCGCATGTAGCGAATACCAACAACGCTGCTACCGCACACAGGACCGTTTGGATGGTTTGTTTTAACATGTGTTACGAAGTTTCATCATCTCAATCTCCAGGTTGAATGCTGCTTTGATTTGTTAGCGAACGGAGCACGCTTCGCCCGGTTTGCCTGAACGGTTTGCCAGTCTGGGCGAGGAATAGCCCTGCGTCCGGATCTGCTTGAGGCGTGCCGCAAGTTGCTGCGCCTTCTCCGGGTACTGATCAATCAGGTTCGTTCGCTGTGCGACATCGTCGCGCATGTTGAACAGCTCCGCCGCATTGCCATCATCCCCCGGGTACTCCCGCTTCCGTTCCCAGGCGTTGTAGCCCTTCGAATGGTAGCCGCTCTTTGCTTGAATCAAAGTCCAGTCGCCATCACGGATAGCATAGGCGTTCTCCCACGTGTTGTGAATATGCGTGGTGCGGGGGCTGGCCATGGTGGCACCCGTCCAGAGTGGAAGCAGGTCGTGGGAGTCCTCCGCCGCGGTGTCGGGTAGCGCATAGCCAACGACCGCGGCGAGCGTGGCCATCAGATCGATCTGGGAGACCAGCCCGTCGGAAGTCCGCCCAGCCGGAACGTTACCTGGCCAACGGATGATAAAGGGAACACGGTGGCCGCCCTCATAGATGTCCCGCTTGAGTCCGCGCAGGGGGTGTGCCGACCAATGGTCGAATTTCGCGTCCCGTTGATAAGCGTAATGCTCGGGGCCGTTGTCGGCGGTGAAGATCACGAGCGTATTGTCGGCAACTCCTGCCGTGTCAAGGGCCGCTAACAACTGCCCGATCGAGTCATCGGTTTCGACGGCAAAGTCTCCATAGGGGCCTGCACCGGATGTCCCATCGAAGCGGTCATTGGGAATGATCGGGGCATGGGGGGAAGGATACGCGAAATAAAGGAAAAAGGGTTTGTCTCCAGCAGCGTGCTTCGTGATGAACTCAACGCCCTTGCTCGTCGTGACAGGGATGTTCTCATAGGGATCCCAGTCCGAGCACATCGGGCCCGGCCTGCATTCCCATCGGCCTTCCTTGATCGGCTTCCACTTCTTGGTATTCATCATGGTATCCGGCGCTTTGACCATGCGGTCATTTTCAATCCAGCCATAGGGTGGAAAGTTGATCACCGAGTCGCCAAAGTAGGTGTCGAATCCGTGCGCTAGCGGTCCGTCGGGAATGGGCTTGCTCCAGTCAAAATCCCCTACCCGGTTTTTCTTCGTATTGGCCCCGGGCTTGCGGATCGCGTCCCAGTCCCAACCCAGATGCCATTTTCCGATGGCCCCTGTGGTGTAGCCCTTATCCTGGAACATTTCCGGCAGGGTCAGGCGTTCGGGCGAGAACACCGAGCGCCCGAAGGCATTGACGATCCCGTGGAATTTCCGCCAGTGATGGCGGCCCGTGAGCAGCGCGTAGCGTGAGGGCGTACAAATTCCCGAGGAGGAGTGCCCATCGGTAAACCGCATGCCCTCTGCTGCCAGCTTGTCGAGGTGTGGGGTCGGGATCCTGGATTTCTCATTATAGCAGCCCAAGTCCCCATAGCCGAGATCGTCGGCGTAGAGAATGAGCACATTCGGTCGTTTCTCTGGTGCTGCGCCCTGAACCAGCGAAGCCACGACCATGGCTGCCGCGCAACATACTATAATTCTACTTTTTCGTTTCATATTTCAGTGCTTCCATGATGGTTCCAATGATATGACGTCTTACAGTGCAGACTGAATCACGGCGGCGACCTGGTCCGCCAACACCTTCGAACCTTCTTTCTTGAAGTGAACATTTCTCGGTTTCTGCAGCGTTTTCAAGTTCGGCAATACCAGGCTGTAGAGATCATTCACCTGAATGTGGTTAGCCTTCATAATTTTCAAGGCCGCCGTATTATAGTGAACCGCATCTTCCGGCAGGCGACAGGGTCTCACGCCTTTCGGATACGGCGTGGTGGTGGCAAATATCAGCTTGGCACCGCTCGCCTTCGGGCCGGCCGCCTCTTGCGCTTGGGCGACAAGGGAGACAGCCATCATGCTGACAAAGCAGCAGATAGCGAAGCGGATGGTGTGTCTTGTTTTCATATACTCGATGTCTCCGATGATTCTCGATGACCAACATCAATGGTCGGTGCACTGAAGTGCCGCGTCGTTTTTATCCGGCCCTTTCAGCCAGGCGTTCGGCGATTTCCGGGTATTGCATCGCATTACTTCAGCTTCCTGACTTGTCGCATCTGCTCGATCTGGGCTTCCCATTGTTTCTCGAGCGCTTCGACCTTTTCCGGATATTGAGCCACCAGATCATTCGTTTCTGCGCGGTCTTCTTTCAGATTGTAAAGTTCCCAGGGTCCGTCGTTGGGCTTCACCAGCTTCCAGTCCCCATTTCGAAGGGCCTCATTGCTTCGGTGTGAGAACCAGAGTGTTCGGCTTTCGTCCGTGTCCTCCTTGAAGGTCGGAAGCAGGCTCTGCCCCGGGAACGGGACCTTTTTCTTGGCTGGTGTTGCGCCCGCCAGATCGAGAATGGTGGGAACCATGTCAATGATATGGCCGGGCGTTTCCCGTATTACCCCAGCTTCTGAAATCTGTTTCGGCCAGTGCACAATCAAGGGGGTGCAGCTGCCGCCTTCATGCGCCCAGACTTTATGTTTTCTAAACGGCGTGTTGGCGACCGTCGACCATCCCGGTCCCAGGCATAAATAACTGCCTGCCGAACCCGGCGCTGCATCCGGGTCATGGCCATGACCACGCACCATCATTTCGGCACTCGCTCCGTTGTCGGATAAGAAGAAGATGACGGTATCCTCAAAGGCATTCATTGCTTTGAGTTGTTTGATAATACGGGCCACTTCGATATCGACCCGTTCGACCATGGCCGCATGAATCGTCATCTTGACCTGCTGAAATGCTTTCTGTTGCTCCGTGAGATTATTCCAGGCGACAGGACGGGTGACTTCACCCTCTCCGAGGACGGCAAGCTGTTCGGGATAATCGAAAGGAGGACCTTGATCATACTCCACCTCAGAGAGCGATCCCGTGACCAGCCCCAGTTTCTGCAGGCGCTCCCAGCGCTGATCCCGAATGATATCCCAGCCGGATTTGTACCGATCCCCTACCCGTGCAATGTCCTCCGGCAGCGCATGCAAAGGAAAATGGGGGGCGGTAAACGCCACGTACGAAAAGAAGGGTTTGTCCGCATGCTTGGTCTGATGCTCCTTTAGCACTTCAATCACATGATCCGCGACAGCGGTCGTTGCATAAAATCCATCCTTGGGTTCTATTCTTTTGCCGTTCTTTAAAAGCACCTTGGGGCTGAATTCACCATGATTATCAATATACAACGAACGATCGAATCCATTCCCCATTGGCTTGCCGTCAATGTGCCACTTGCCGGAGTGATAGGAGCGGTATCCGGCAGGTTTTAGATATTTCGGCACCAACGGGGCCCACTTCGGGCGCGCCCCTTTCGCCTTTAAATCAAGCACCGAATCGCGGTTGATTTGCTGGGCGTAATAGCCAGATAGAATCGCTGCGCGTGTGGGCGTGCAACGTGCGCTGTTATAAAACTGGGAGTAGCGCAATCCATTGGCCGCCAAACGGTCGATGGTCGGTGTCTGAATCTCGCCACCATAACACCCTAAGTCGGAATATCCCATGTCATCGACCAGGATGATGACAACGTTGGGAGGCTTGCCGGTATTCACTTCGGCCACCGATACGGTCGCCGTCATGATCAGTAAGGTAATAATTCTCGCGTATATTTCCATTCAACTCTCTGTGTTTATCATTATTATCCTGTGCATCAAACGTGTTGTCGCGGAACTGCCAAATTTCAGAACCTGTTTACTTAGGCAGCTCCATCCCACTCTACCTCCCTAGAATACCACAATAAAGCAAACCTGCCTATCACGTGATCACGTGATAAGCATACCCTTATACATATGTCTGTGTTATCAAGTTCGCGTTATAAATGCACTATTTAAGGGCATCTTAAGGACAGCCACGTTTGCAGTGCCTTAAACATGGGTGTCCTTATTATGTTCTGTCATCTTCGCAGCCGTCTTCGTTCTAAGCGAGCTACGCCGTGCCAAGGGGGAAGGAGCACTTTCGTAGAAAACTGCGGAGTCATATGACGCCTACTAAAGCGAAACTCTGGACTTACCTGAAAGTAGACCGCTATTGAACAATATCGTTACGACGGGATTCCGGCGTCACTTTTAAATCAACCACGCTTCCGTCCTCCACCCGTCCTTCGACCGTGGTGTGATACGGGGCGTGCAGCTTAAAGCTGGCCGTCCACTCCTTCGGCCAGGCGGGCAGCAGGCGGATCTCCCGCCCGTCGCACTGCATCAGCATCCGCTGGAGGGCAATCATGGTAACGGAGCCCTGGCACTGATCGGGCGTCCAGTCGAAGTTCGGCCCCCAGAATGCGGGGAAGCGCGCCTCGTGCACGGGCTCTCGAATCAGGCATTGCCGGGTGGCGTTTTTAGTGACATCCCTGCGGGCCTCGTCGGTCAGCCCCAGCATAGCCGCCTGGATGGCATCCTGCCGCCAGCCGCCGGTTTGCTTAATGCGCCGCCGTTCCCACGTCTCCAGCGCGACATCGAGATCGGGTTTGCCGACCGTGTAGGCCCGGTAAGGAAACACCGCATACAGCTCGGGGTTTTCGGAATTTTTGCAGTCCGAATAGGTGCGCGCCGGTTTGATCCATTGTTTGCCGCCTTCTTCACCAAAGGAAATTTCCGGCAACTCGGAGCGGAAGCGCGTCCAACGGGTGCGCTGTTCTTCCGAGATCAAACTGTCGGGAAGCTCAAGCAAGCGGGTCAAGACTGTGTTCAGGCCGACAACCGTCGGCAGCGGGTCTTCCGCGGTGTGCCACGTTTCCAGACTCATCGAAGGTGAAAAGAGCACCTTTCCTTCCGGCGTGCGCTGGTGGTGCAGGTCGTAGAACGTTACGACTTCATCGGCGATCGGAATGAGCGTATTCCGGGCAAACCCGTCGTCTCCGGTATGCGCATAGTAATCGAGCATCATCATACTCAGTTCATTGCCGCTGTCCCAGTAATAGCGAATGTATGCATTTTTCGGATACATATCCGAATTGCCGGCACCAAAATCATGTTCGCGATTGAGTCCCCAGAAATAGATGGTTTCGGAACAGAAAATCCCGTCGTGATTGAAATAGGTCCGGGTGCGATCCTTGAGCAGCGGAAGCGCCTTGCGGTACATTTCAAACAGCGGCGCCATCTGGTCGGTGTCGCCGGAATAGAGCATGGCCCAGTAGGGCTCGCGCGTGTTCTGGAACCAATAGCATCCACCCCATTTACGGTAATCCGGCCCATGATTTTCTTCCACCTTCGTCCGCCGATTCAAGTCAACGCCGTCCACCGTAAAGAGCGAACCGTTGAACTTGATCGGAAACGCCCCGCGTCCGGCGCAGGCCTGAATCCAGCGTTGCAGCGTATAGGCGCTGGTCACCCGCTTCGCCGCCTCGGTTCCGGTGACAAAAATATGGCTGCGCGACCAGAAATCCGACCAGTACGCTTCGTGCGCCGCCCGGCTTGTTTCAAGCGGAACAGCGTCCGCCTGCGCCCGTTGTTTTTCGAGCTGAGCAACCCACTCGTCTTCCGTCTCCGTCTGTGCCGTCAGCGCATGCACACGGAGATGCAGTTTTTTGAGCGGGGCCGCGGTTTTCAGTGTTTTGCTGTCTTGCGACTGCAGCCCCTCCCCGACGATCAGACCGCCGAAGGTACGGTTCATCAGCGGATCCTGGTAGTTGTCGATCACCCCGCCCAGATGCTGGTTCTTCAGCGTGCCCTCAAAAATGCTTTTTGAATTCCGCTGAAACCAGCGGATCGTAGTGCCCTCGGCCGGAAGCACGGTATCCGCTACCGCTCCGCCGTACAGCTTTTTCCCGGGAACGCGCCAAGGCTCCAGCATCACCTGCGCGCTGAATACCTCAGAGCCTTCGATCTCTACATTCACGACATCCTGATTGGCATCGATCCAAAAAGAGAGTTGCGAGTTGCGGGTTGCGAATTGATTCGAATGGTACCGGTTTTCAGATCCAGTTCCTGTTTGAATACAGCCCCATCTGCAACCAGCGCCGGATCCATTTTGACGCGGATGCGGCCCAGCTTCAGCAGTTCCTGTTCCCCGCTCCAGCTGTCGCTTTTGGAAAGATAGAAGAGCAGATCGCCGTTGGGCTCCACCCAGACGTTGGCCGCCAGATCGCCGTTGCCAATCGGCATCGACCCGTGACAATCCGCGCTCGGCGAATCCCACACCACGTTGCAACGATTTAAATCATCCGGTTCAGCAGTGGCCCATGTGACACAGCTGCCGGCCGTCAAAATCGTTATGAGTGCTCTACGTAAAAATTGTTTTTTCATTATCTCGTCTTTTTCTTTGTTGCTTCTTCGTCCCCAGGGATGGGCTCGCCGCGACGGACCGCTTCACTGGCCTCAAAGGTTTTGTGGCCGGTTGAACTTTGCCCCAAGACTTCGTGACGTTGCTGCGGAATCTGAGCTCGGTGCTGTTCAATCAGCGTCGCAAGCTCCGGGTTTTCGATCATGTTCTTCCATTCATGCGGATCTTTTGAGCGATCGTAGAACTCTTCCGAGCCGTCATTGTACTGGATGTAACGAAAGTGCTCGGAAACGATGGCATAGTTGCCCGGCCCGAAACTGGTCCGCGACAGATGCGGCCAGTCCGCCTGCGAATTTTCAAGCAGCGGCACCAGCGAATGTCCTTCAAGTTTGGGGTCGGCGTCCAAGCCCGCCATCTCCAGCAACGTGGGATACACATCCAGCAATTGCACAGGCTTCTTACAGGCCTCCGCCTGGGCCACACCGGGACCGGCAACAATGAGCGGCACCCGCGTACCGTTCTCCCACAAACTGCGCTTCGCCCAACGCTCCTTTTCACCAAGATGGAAGCCGTGGTCGGAATAAAGAACGATAAGGGTATTGTCTTTCGCAGGGCTGTTGTCCACAGCATCCAGCAACTTGCCCACCTGATGGTCGACAAAACTCACACAAGCCAGATACGACTGAACCAGCGACTTCCACTCCCCGCTTTTCACGACCCACTCATGAGTCGGTGCCACATGCTTGAGCCGGGTAAGATTGATTCCATACTCCGACAGGTCGTCCAGGTCGTTCTCCAGAACCGCCGGCAATTGCAGCGATTCCATCGGATACAGGTCGAACCACTTCTGGGGCACATACTGCGGCACATGCGGGCGATAGAATCCAACGGCGAGGAACAGCGGATGGTTCTGTTTCTTTTGCAGCTGCTCGACGGCCCACGCCGCAATCTTGTGGTCTGGCATGTCTGCATCCCGTTCCGGATACGCCCCCCAGTCCCACCCGCGCAGTCCGGGAAAGGAACTCAGCTTCTTTTCAGGTGATGGGCCAAAACCGCCGAACCTGCCTGCATAATTGGGAAGATACCGCTTGTTTTGATTCCCGTGAAAGATCTTGCCGGCTCCCGTCACATGATACCCCTCCTCTTCAAAGCGCTTGGGCATCAGGGTGTTCTTACGGGCGACAGGAGATGCAGCCAAGTCGGGGCTCAGGAAGTAAACGCCGGTGGTGCTCGGATAGAGCGAGGTCATCATGCTGGCGCGTGAGGGGTTGCAGACCGGCGACTGGCAGTGCGCATTATTAAACAGCACCCCACGCGCGGCGAGTCGATCGATATTCGGCGTCTGCGCCTGCGGATGCCCGCCCATGCAACCGATCCAGTCGTTTAAATCGTCGATGGCGATCAGCAACACATTGGGCCTGCCCTGCGTGTCTGCCGAAGCATGAGTCAACAACATGCAAGAGATGAGCGCGAGAGTCCTTAATATCCGATTACTTTTCATCATGAATTTATTTTCTTCTCCTCCTGTGGCAGTTGAGCCCAGGCGTCCTCCATTTCCGTGAAGTCAGGGGCCAGCTCGGTTCCTTCCGGCAGCACCCCCATCGCCCTAGAGTAACACAGTAAACCGATTCCGCCTATCACGCAATCGCGTGAGGGCGTGAGGGCCGCACACGAAAAGCAGATCAAAGGTATGTAGAAGGATATGCTGCTAAGACGGAGCTTGTTTTTTAGTCCGCCACAGCCTTGCCGTAGATCGACTTCATCTTCCATGCCGTAACACGGTTCACCCTCAGGTCTCCCCCCTTGCTGAAGAAGCTGACGTGGAGATCCTGCGGATCATATTCATGCCATGCTACGGCGGCCTGGCGGTCTGGCGGTCAGTTCCGAATGGCACTCACTTAAGGATCGTTGCCGAGAGTACCAACGTGGGTGGGGCGGGATTTGGCTTCTTTTTTCCCAAGCAGAATTTCGAAGATGTCTTTTCCGTCAATGATCCGGTCCGTTGAAAGGCGGTAGTTGCTAAGCTTTGCAAACGTGGAAAGCGCATGCGAGCACGTCACAGGTTTTCCAGTCGTCATACTGATGGCATTGGACGAGCCAACTTACTCGCTTTTGCGATGAACTCCCAGCAGATCCAGGCGCCGATAAAACGTGGAAAGGCGGACGGAGAAGTCGTCAAAGTTCCGCCTCTCTCTTGACGACCACCCTGTCTCGGCAATAGCGCACAGACGTGGGAACGATTGCATATCCACTCGTCGAATGCTCGGAGTTCCCTCTCCCCACATGTTGCCCTGAATTCCCAGGATGTACTTTTCGTCCTCCGCCGACAGGTCGGCTGGTACCGGCTCATAATCATAGGTGCGCTTCAGAGAAAGCCCATTGTCGAGGTAATAATCCGGAAAGATCGAGATGACTAGGTTTCGCTTCTGACTCACCGCGCCGACAATTGCGTGCGGACTACGCCAGACCATCATTACTGCGCGACTTTCTCTTTGCAGTCCGCTCTCGATGATCTCGTCCCAGCCAACCATCCTGCGCCCCTTAGAAGCCAGAGACTTGTCGACCTTGCGGACGAACTGGCCCTGCAGAAGACCGACGTCTTTGTGGAAGGCAGTTCCCGCCTTACGATCCACTTTCACGCGAAATGGGTTAACATCATCGGGAAGTTTCTCGCCTGCGAGCCTTTCCATATTCGTTGTGCATCGCGGGCATTTACGCCAATGCTCGGCGGGAACTTCATCTGCACCGACATGAATGTAGGGAGATGGAAACAAGGCGATAACCTCGTCCAGAACATCTGTGACATACTCGAACGTTGAGTCCTTTGAGACGCACAGGGGGGCACTCCAGCCTTCTACGGGTTTGCCCGTGCACCCCAGTTCGGGATATGCTCTGATGGCCGCGCCACTGTGCCCGGGCATTTCGATCTCAGGCACAACCGTGACATGCCTGCTCGTCGCGTATGCCACGACTTCCTTGATGTCTGCTTGCGAGTAGAACCAACCGTCGCCTGATTTGCGGCTGTGATTCGACCGAGAACCCACTTCGGTCAGCTTGGGATACTTCTTGATCTCGATCCGCCATCCCTGATCGTCGGTCAGATGGAGTTGGAGGATGTTCAATTTCTGGAGCGCCATTAGATCGATATAGCGCTTCAAGTCCTCCTTCGTTAGAAAGTGCCGGGCCGGATCCAACATATAACCGCGCCACTTGAACCGTGGCCGATCCTCAATCGACACGCTGGGGACGATCCATTTCCGTCCTTCGACTGTCTGCCGCCCCTCGATCTCTGGTGGAAGCAATTGACGCAGGGTCTGGACACCGTAGAAGACCCCGCTGGGGGTCGCTGCGGTAATCGTGACGCCCTTTGGCGTGCAATGCAGCAAATAGCCCTCCTCGCCCAAATCCCTCCGGGAATCATCAAGTTTCAGAACGACTCCCCCAGAAGGCATAGACCTCGGCGACGCCACCTTCAGTATGAGTCCGGTTGCGGGCCTTAGAAGTTCAGCCAAATATTGGGCCGTGGCCTTGAGTTTGTCTGACCTTGTATAAATGACCGTACTTTCTGTCAGCTGATACCCTCCATCCAAATACTCCGCCCTCTGAGGTCTCGGAATGATCTGACAAGGGGCCTGCTTGCCTGCCTCAACCGCTATCAGCGGGCCCTGTCCGGCCAGAAATATCCCGCCCATTAGTAAGCTTGCTATTGCGTTTTTCATGTTCTCTTTCCTCTCTTTCAATTTTTGTGATGTCTATAAAACGGTGCGGCAGGCAAGCCTGCGGTATTAAACAAGGTGGAGGGCGGATTGTTGGCCCAAGCGTACCGAATGGCGACGGGCTGCTCTACACCTGTTGCGCTTAAGTTTATTGTATTCCCCTTCAAAACTGCGCTTGCGGGAATGAATCGTGCGTCCTCTCCGGCCAGTTCGAACCCACTTGGCCCATCTTTTTTCAGCACCAGCTGTTGAGCACAGCCGCCCGGATCAAAATGAACTGCCACCATTTTATCACTAAATCCGACATGACCAAGCTGAGGCCCCGCGGCGACAATTTTCTTTCCGTATACCTTTTTTAAGGCAACGAGTGCCAGACGCCGCCCCACATCCTGTTTGTTGGGCGGATGACCATTCTGCGCCATGCCGATATCGATACCAACCGCCATCCCCGTATTTGGGACAGTGCCCGCAACAGTTTGCTGAGCAGAACGCAAGGCTGCAAAATCCCACGGTCTTTGGTTCGGAGGAATTTCCTGGTTAACCAACTGCATCAGTAAAAACGGGAAGTCTCCCTGCTTCCAGTGACTGCGCCAGCCACGAATCAGTTTTTTCATCAAACTGGCGTATGCAGACGCATAACTTGCGTTGCTTTCTCCTTGATACCAGATCACCCCCTTGATCGTCATGGGGGTTAGCGGTAGAATCCGCGATGAAAACAACCGGCCAGCACCCAACGTTGACTGTGCCCACTGCATGCGGTCCATATCCGGAATGCTGTAAGTCGATTCCGGGCACTTCGGAAGTGCCCCCCCTAGCGCCTTGGCCTCTTTCAGCTCCTTTTGCCAGCCTGTCATGAGTTGCTGATGTTTGATTTGTAAAGGCAGCAACTGTTCTACGATCCGCTTGGCGTCATCCGTGGATGCAGCAAACTCAGGAGTGCCATCGAGTTCTGTACGCGGCGTCCATAACTGCGCCATCGTGCCTCCAACGGCAGCCTGAACCAGGCCGACGGGAACATTCAGGTGTTTATGCAGCTCCCGTCCAAAGAAATACCCTGCAGCGGAAAATGATTTCGTATTGTCAGGCGTACAGAGCTTCCAGCCTCCTGTTTTCAAGTCGAGCAGGCGGATCTGTGGGTGTTTTGCCGCTGAAACCTCCTTCTTCCAATTAAGGACTCCCCCAAATGACGGGCGGGGTTCCAGAGGCATCTCCATATTGGACTGCCCGGAACAGATCCAGACGTCTCCTGCAAGAAGGTTGGTAAGCCGAATCCTATTCTTTCCCTGAAAAACAAGATCCGGGAGAACTCCGGCTTTCTGTGCCGGAAGCATAACGACCCATGGCGTCTTTTCTCCTGCGCCAACCGTTTTGCCTACAACGCTATCACCAAGGTTGACAACGACGGCCTCACCCGCATCAGCCCAACCGCTAAGCCGCACCGGCACGTCCCGCTGCAGCACCATATTTGATGTAAGAAAGGGAGCCAGCTTAACGGCTGCCTCCAGGGAGTTCCCACACAGAAACACAGCCGCAACAACAATGAACCCACTGCGAAACAGAGATCCCCCGCTCACACTGTTTTTTACCCTGAAGTGATTACGCTCCATTATTTCATCCCAACCTCTTCATTGGTAAGCGCGTAAAGGCAAAGTTTATACTTTTTGCCACTGACCAACCCAGTCATCTCAATAGTTCCGTGCCGGGAACCGAAATTGAAATCCTCAAACAAACTTGAGATCTGCCCGCCTACAGCGGGAGGATTCCTGCTGGAATGCTTGTCTATTCCAAAGGTACGAGATCCCGAGTTGGGACGTCCGTCTGCGGCACGGTTGAACTCTCTCACAAATTTCACGCCATTAACAACTGCAGGTTGCCCCCTACCGAAATCGACGGCATGGGTATATCTCTTTTTCGAACTAACACCGGTATCGGCATCGTTTGTAATCTGGACAAAACACGGACTCGTTTTAACAGGAGATTTGGGCAAAATACCAGCACGATCAGGTTGCGTTCTCAAGGGGGCCAGAAACCCCTCCACATCGTTCATCGCCTTGAGAAAATATTCACTGCCAACACCGCTGAAGCCATAATTGAATACGCCGTGTCCAACATTCGGGTACTCAATGAATTCACATTGATTGCCCTTTTTCTCCATGCGCTTTTGGAAAGCCCGGATCTGGGCGGGAGTGATCACATTGTCGTTACTGCCGCTGATCACCAAGGTCGGAGGAAGTCCGGATCGCACATGGTGGGCAGGCGAAAATGCCGCTGGATCCAACTTAAAGGCGCGGCATCGGTTTTGTCCGTCGTTCCAGCCATCGACCAGATCGATGGCTGGATTGATCAAAATCAGCCCCTTGGGATCAATGGGGATGGTCTTGTCATCTTCCGGATTGTCGTAGCCCTCCAGCGTCAGCATGGAGAGTCCCAGATGTCCGCCGGCGGAGGAACCGGCGATGACGATCTGCTCCGGATCGATGTTGAGTCGCCGGGCGTTCGTTTTGATCCAACGGTAGGCGGAGAGGCAGTCAGCCAGGCACTCTTTCGGGGAGATTCCCTGTTTTACATTATATCGGCGGAATTCAATAGCCACACCCACATAGCCCTTCCGGGCCAAATGGGTGCAGTGCGCGGCATACATCAGCGGGTCACCACCCCAGCTCCCCCCATGGATGCAAAAGACCGCTGGACGAAGTTCGCCGGGGTTGAGATTTTCGGGGCGAAAAACCCAGAGGACATTGTCGGGATGATGGTCGCTGTAACGAAGCTTCTCTCCCGTTGCCAGCATGTCTCTCAAAATCGGCTGACTTTCGAGCCAGTTTTTTGGCGACTGACTCAGGTCGAATGTCTGATCAATCCCCCTAAACCGATAAGAGCCCGAACCAAGCTCGAAGAGAACGTGCCCGTCTTCCATGCGCAGAAACTTCACGCCATTGGCTTGCAGGGCCGGTTGACCGCTCTCCGTGATGCTGTTGGGATGCTGACCGGGGATGTGTACCGTCGCCTTCGTGTTGGCGGGGATCTTCACATCCAGGCTCACAAAGCCATCGGCAAGTTTCCAGCTGGTTTCGATGGGGCCATGAATCGAATCGTAGCGGGTCTTTGCCCAGTCGAGCCCTTTTTCGAAAACCGGCTTGATGGTGATCCGCTTATATCCAGGCGTCTCCGGGCGAATGCCTCCAACGTGACTGAAAACGAAGGCTCCCGCCGCACCGTGCGCATAATGGGTAAAAGAGTTCATGCGCGGGTCGGTGTAAGAACCATCCGGCAGCCTGCTGCTAAAGTGTTCCCATATCGTATTACCGTGCTTGGCCATATACAGCCAGGAAGGAAATCCCTCGTTAAGCAGCAGCTTATAAGCCTCTCGGTCAAGGCCGGCGAGGGAAAGTCCCTGCAGGACACGCGGGCATCCCATGAAGCCGGTTGCAATATGCCCAACCTCCTCAATCCGTTCCGCAAAACGCCTGGCCACCAACTCTTTTTTATTCTCAGGAACCAGTCCCATGGTAAAAGCCAGGGCGTAGCCCGTCTGCGAATCGGAGTGCACGCGTCCGTCTTGATCGATCAATTTTTCGGCAAATGCTTTTCGGGTCCGTTCGTAAAGGGCGCGATATTTGGCAGCGTCTTCACGTTTCCCGATCGCCTCAGCCATCTGAGCCATGACATCCGCGTTGTGCGCGAGGTATGCGGTTCCGGTGGTAATAATAGAAACCTTGTTACCGCCGGGCGCCTTCGCGTGATCCGTCAGCCCGATTCTCCACTCCTGATTGGCACGCTCATTCTTCCCTCCACGGGTACCGTCCTGGTTGACGGTGCGGATGAGATGATCCATTGCTTTCGTCATGGAATCATAATGGCTCTCGATGATACCGGTATCGCCATATTCCCGGAACATGCGATACACACAAAGTACTCCGGCATCGGACCAGCCGACATTCGGTCCAGGGCCGGGGCCGTAGTATGGGGCATGATCAGGAAACCATCCGCCCGGCTTTTGAGAATCCTTTACATCGGCAAGCCACTTGTTGAAGAAAGCGGAGAGATCAAAATTATAAACAGCGGCGGGCATGAAAAAGTTCATATCCCCGGTATAGCCGCAACGCTCGTCCCGCTGATTGCAGTCGGTTGGAATCCCCAACATGTTGGCCCGCATCGACCATTGGATATTGCGGATAAATCGACTCAGCAACGGGTTCGAACAGCTGAATTCGGATTTTTTACCGAAATCGGAGTGAAAGACCATGCCAGTCACTTCTTCAGGTGTGGGCTTGCGGGACAAACCATGAATTTCAACAAACTGATAACCATGATAAGTAAAGTGTGGCTCAAAAACCTCCTCACCTTTTCCCTTGCAGAAATAGCGGTCAATCTGACGGTCACCCTTACCGAAATGACCCGCGCGCAGGTTGTCCACGTAAACCGTTCCATCCGGATTCAACACCTCGCCATGCTGAAGCGTAATTCGTGTCCCGGACGGAGCCTGTACCCGCAACCGTGTCCAGCCGCTGAAGAGCTGTCCCATATTCACGACATACACTCCAGGACGAGGCTCGGTGATCGAAACCGGCTTGATCTCCCCTGTTTTGCGGATGGGCTCGCTACGCTGCCAGACGAGCTTTCCGACTTGAAAGTCGAGCTTTTCCGGTTTTGCTTTCTGCTGGCGAATCACTACCGGCTTCCATCCCTTGTCGTCATAGCCGGCTTTGTCCCAGCCGTGCATCTCCCGCCGCGCATCATAGATCTCGCCTTCATAGATGCCAGAGAAACGAGTAGGCCCATCGGTCGTACCGCGCCAGGATTCGTCAGTGATAACGGTTTTTCGGCTACCGTCGGCATATTCAATTTCAAGTTGCGCGATCAAACTGGGATCATGCCCGTATGTGGGGTGCAGTTCTGTACGCCACTGCATCCATCCGCCGCAATACCATCCGTTGCCGAGCAGCACGCCCATGGCGTTGTCGCCGGAATCGATCATGCCTGTGACATCAAAGGCCTGATACTGGACCCGTTTGTTGTAGTCGGTCCATTCCGGCGCAAGCATCTGGTCACCAACCCGCTTCCCATTCAGGCGAACTTCATAAAGACCCAGCGCGGTGACATACAACATGGCACGCGTTACTGTTTTTGTGGACTTGAATTCCTTGCGCAACTGGCGCGGGACCGGCCAGCGACGGCGCTCCTCTTGACCTTCCGGCGTATCCATATACATGCTGCCTTCTGGCAAATAAATATCTCCGAGCGTCTTCGCCTGCGGGGTCTGTTTCACATACGGCTTGCCGTTGAATTCGTATTCCACCGTAACCTGCTTATTACCCCCCGGATCTTCGACCCCCAGTGCTTTCGGGGTCACGGTTGTCCCTAAGGTCCCCTCCTTGATTCTCGAATTGAGAATCGAGGTCACATCGATGGATTTGCTTTGCCCCGTCAGGGTTGCCTTTTTAATGACCAGCTTTCCTTCGGTTACTTCATGTGTATAGCTATCGTCAGAGGTATCATCCTGAATGCCGATCCATTTGGCCTTCCACTCATGAGGTTCGAGGATCCCCATGCTCCAGAAGGCCGGTGCCGCTTCCGCCTGCGTGCCATCTATCGTCTTTACCAGCACTTTCCAGTGACAAGGGGTCTTTGATTCAAGCGGTTTGCCCGTATAGTGCACTTGAACGGACCGATCGCGCTGAACCACTCCGCTGTCCCACAAATCCCCCTGGTTACGATTCAACAGATCGGGAGCAGAGGCCACCAGAATCCGGTAGCTTTCCTGCACCATCCCGCGCTGATCGGAAGAGAGCTCCCAGCTCAGGCGTGGATGCGCGGCATCGATCCCTAGCGGGTTGACCCGGTACTCACACCGGGGATTTCTGATCTCCAGCGCCGAAGCGCTCAACGCACCCAACGCAAGCGCCATGCAAAAAACAGTCTTAAAATACATGTTAGCTATTCTCCTTTTGAGCTCTTATTCAAAAATCGTACTGGTCCAAACAGACCTGATACAGGATCTCCACGGTAGACCGAGGGGATTGTCTGATAGTGGTTTGACAGGGTGTTATAGACCAACACCTCTACCTCGTTCGCTCCGGCCTTCAGCAACCCGCTCACATCCAGCTTCCACGGAGGAGCTACGCGAACGCCGGCCTTATTCCCGTTGATCCTTACCTCGGCAGTGGCGGTGACGCGCCCGAGGTCGATTTGGACCGGCCCAGCCACTTCGGCTGCGGTCAGTGTGAATGTTTTTCGGTACCGCACACCACCCGAATAGTTGTGCAGAATACCGAATCTTGACCAGTCACCCAGCGGCATGACGCCATGCCCACTTGTCTCGATCGCGATGGGTTCCGGAATCGCAGCGCCGCCATTGTGTCCAGAGAAAGGAGTCAGTTTCAGGGCGACAACCGCTGATTTGCCTACGGATTTTCGCGCCTCGAAACGACCGTTGCCTTTGTCCAGCATTGGCTCTCCGTCAAGCCAGGCCTGAATGGGTTCGCGACTTGCCGCTTCAAGTTGAATCGCCGTAGTTCCCGGTGCGGTCCTGAATCGGAACCATTGAGCCGATCGTTTTCCGGCATAGAGGTCAAAGGAGATCACACCCGGATCCTTGTACCAGCGCATGGCCAGCTTCTCCCTCTCCTCCGGCATCGGAACATTCTTTTGCCGTAAAACAAAATGACTGCGCCCCCAATCGTCGTAGCGAATCAGGATCGGATTTCCCCCTGCATTGAGCGACACCCCTTCTGAAGGGTCACTGACACGGGAGCCGTTCACATAGACTGCATCCGGGCAAATGACTGGTGGCGTCAGCCATTTTTCCGGCGCATCCGCGCTGACATGGATCGATGCCTGAGTCGATTCGTTCACGACAGCCGATGTCCACAGATAATATCGCTTATGTTCTTCCGGACTGTATTTCGAAACCCCGTTGGCCCAGTACTCGGATTTCCCCAGGAAGATGAAATTGTCAGTAATCTTGCCCTTCAATCCGTGAAATCCCTGAATGCCGGGGTCGCCCTCTTTTCCATATCGCCAGGAGAATTCATACGGCTGCCAACGGTATGATGTTCCGCCGATCTCAACCGGAACTGCGGGGTCCACGCGGTCAAGCTTTGCGAGTTCGGCTTCCACAACCGCAGGGTCAAGTGTTTCAGGAACCGGTCCGAGCAGGTAAAACTGCGGACCATAGCCATGCAGTTGCGTTTGCCAACCGGAGTCATCGGCATCTGGAGCCATTGCGGAATCTGCCAGTTTGGGAGTTTCCCGCGTCCAGGCAAAACGGCGCGCTTCGACACCGATCATCTTGTTGTCTTCTGTCACCGGCAGACGGAAATCGCCGTAGCGATTGTCCATTGTCGGTTCGAAACTCACCTGCCACTCGCCGGAAAGCGTCTTCAAAACCGCAGGACTGCCGCTCCCAACCGAAGGGTTCACGTGTCCGGCACCCGGCGTGAATACCACGATCTGCGCCTCGTATTTTTCCAACGGCAATTTCACCTGCGTTCCGACCGCGGTCCGTTTGATAACCTCCACTGAACGGACGTCGCCAGTCCAGGCATCCCACAATTCGACCCCGCCGGTTGCCCGAAACTCCACGATATCGCCGGGCTTGGCATCCATCACCAGATAAACATCCCGCGGCCCGATTTTTCGATGGAGTGCACGCACCGTGCCATTGAGCCCGCGCACATCAGGAACGAAGGCTTTATGAATCGACTGGGCCGCTTGTCTGCCATTGCTCAACCGACACTCGGCTTTGAAGGCCCGCTTATTCAATTCGGCTAGCTCCGAGTCATTCTGACCGGCACGATCACTGGCTGAGGGCAATGCTCCCACGGACAGGACCAGCCCGCCGTTCTCGCTGAATTCCGCGGCCTTTTCGAGACTGCTCCAGCGTACGGCCTCCATCCCCGCAATGATGAGAGCCTTGTAGGAAGCGCCGACATCCTCAAGCACAAGCCGCCCATTCTCAACCTTGGCGCGAGCAAGGGACTGATGGTCGATAAATTCGAAATCGATTCCGGACCGAATCAATATCTTCCCTGTCTCAAAGGCTGCATCGCGCGCGGCATCGCCGTTGAGTTCAGCTTCATAGGGTGTTACGGGATAAACGAGGGCGACATCGCAAGCGAGATGGCCTTGGCTGAACAGATAGGAGAGGCGTTCGAAATATTTCAGGAAAACATCCATGTGATCCCAGTACGGCATACGGAAGTGGTAGCACGGCGGTGCCCACTCCCAATGCGATCCATAGGTCGAATAATAGAGCCCATGCAGGTTAAAGAGCGTACAGCCATAGAGGTAGTTCTCACGGGTCGCGAACATCAAGCGTTCCGGCGCAGCACCCCAGCCCAGGCTATGATATCCTTCCAACCATACGCGCGGGCGTTTGTACAGGTTAGCAATTGATGACGATACTTTACCTTTGATCGGGTGGGCATTGCCGCCGGGCGTGTCGTGACCGGGCGCGGAGTACCAGCGATTGGCACGAAAATAGTCGCCGTAGGCGTGCGGATCCAGCCCCCGGCCATGGTTATCACAACCATAGATGATACCGCGCGAGGCATGCCATTCGTAGATCGGCTCGAAATAACGCTCCTCCATTAGGCTCATACGCACATCCGCATAATCGATGCGTAGTTTGGGAGTGATGTTACCCATATCCGTCCACATTGCCGGCAGGGCATCCAACAGATTATACCCCTTGCGCTTTTTGAACTCCACCGCGAAATCAGGGTTCCAGGCAAACTTACCTTGCCCAATTTTCAGTTCGTCATTGAAGAAATAGTTCAAGCCATCGGTGGTTTTGCCCGGATTGTTATCCTGGAACTGCTGATAGAACTCTTGGACGATCCTATCCCCGGCGCCGGACATGAGCGGGTTCATCGTCTTCGGCATGCGGGCCGCCTGAAACGTCCAGACTTCCCACTCCCCGTCCGGAGCAGTCCAGTCGACTTTGTTGTTTGAGATGCGGGTTGTCAGATCCATGCCGCCGCGTTGCAGAATGCCGTTATTCAATTCATAGGCGCGGACAGCGAAGGTGTCCGGTTCACATGGAATGGTTTTGGTTTCTCCGCCTTTCAGGCGCAGCCGCTTGCCGGATCTCAATTCCAGCGCATTGTTCTCCGGCTTGGAATATATGTTGCGGGTGAACCAATTGTTCCCGTTAGGCCAGTCCAGGGTATAAGTGCTCAGACTGATGCCCATGCCCAACTGACCGCACTCCTCAGAGACCTTTGAATAAATCTTCCACCAGTCGTCAGTCAGAAGCCGCGGATTTCCAGTTTCATCAGTATCCATGCTCAAGTTTTGATGATTATAATTTACCTGAACACCACTGACACCCTTCTTATGCAATTCGCGCACCTGCCAGGTCAGGCGATCCGCATCAAGATCCTCCCCTGTCCACCACCAGAAAGGTACCTGGCCATATCCCGGCGGCGGGTTCTTGAACCTCGGCAAAACATCCAGCTGCGAATCACGGCTCGGCCAACCGGGAGCAATCGCTTCAATAGCGAAAGCACTGTTCAGCATCAAGAGTGTCCCTGCTGCGACCGCTTTCAAAAATGTACGATTTAGTTTTCCTTTAATCATTGAATGAGTTGCTACACAGTTCATTTTATTTTCCGAGATATTGCTTGAGAGTGGGCAGATCTCCCACTTCTTTTAGAATTGGCTTTGGGTTTTCAGCGAAGCCAGCGGGGCGAAGGTTGGCGGCAATACTGGAGGCGTGTTCTTTCAAAAGACGATCCAGTTCCGCGACCCTTTCTGGATGGGTGCGAGCCAGATCCGTTTTTTCACCAAGATCCGTGGACAGATCGTACAGCTCGAGCTTCGTTTCACCTTTTTTAGGTTCCTCGACCTTTTTTGGATTGGCACCAGCCAAGTCCTTCTTGCTTTCATACTACCAATGACAGACCTGTGTGCTTTCCCGACAAAATAAGTGCCATACCCGGCGGGCTTAAGGGCTTCCGCGAGGGTGACCCCATCCTTTTCGGTTCGAACCGGAGGGGCATCCATTCCCGTCATGATGGCATCCCGCGTGGGCGCGCATTTAGGATAGGTGCGGTAATCCGTAAAGAGAATCCCGCTTTCGGCAAGCTGGTCCAGATTAGGGGTCTCAACCGGACCACCCATGCAGCCGATGTCTGCGTAGCCCATATCATCGACGAGAATGTTAATAAAGTTCAGCGGTTGTGCGGTACCGGTTTGCGCCGTCGCTTCACCATAGAGGGGTTGTGCCAACATCGACATGCCGCCTAAAGCAAATAACAGGTTTTTGAATTTTGAAATGGTTTCCAGTTTCAAGTTTTTTCGTTCCATTATCTCGCTCTTAATCTCTGGGGACCTTGTGCCACTTTTCAATTTGCTTTGTAAGACGCTCAACCAGCTCTGGACGCGTTGACGCCAGATCATTCTTTTCATGGGGATCGGCCTTCAAATTGTAGAGCCGGACGGGCGCCTTGTCCCACCGGTTTAGATAAGGGTAATGGGTCGGATTCGAAACGTGATAGCGCAGCAGTAACTTCCAGTCTCCCTCCACACACCAGAGATACTGCAAGGTATCATCTGGACGCCCAGGGGTCATGTTACGGGCGGCGTGGCAAACCCCGAATACAGCCTTCCTCTCCTTGCGGGCTTTCTCATCAAGCAGGTCAATCCCGGGAAGGTTCGCCGGTGCTTCTATACCGGCAGCCGCTGCGATGGTGGGAAAAATGTCAATGGCATGCGCCAGGTTTGGAGAGCGCTCCGGCTTCACCTTGCCCGGCCATGATACCATGATGGGCGTGCGAATACCGTTCTCGTAGGGGCTGGCCTTGGAGCGCAGGGAATATTTCCCTTTTTTCTGGTTCGGATCGTCCGCGTTCTCGCTGGCCGCCACCCAACCATTATCACAGATGTAGAGCACGACCGTGTTTTCCGTCAGGCCACGCTGCTCGATGGCGCCCAATAGTTCCCCACAGGTTTCGTCAAACCACTCACACATCGCGTAATACCTGGCAACATCCATGGCTCTGCCCGGCTTGCTATACTTTTTCAACAGCCTCTCGGGGGGATTGTGTGGCGTGTGCGGCATAAACGGCGCATACCAGAGCAGGAAAGGCTTTTCTTCCGCAACCGCCAGGTCGATAAAATCCGTTACGGGCTTCATTCCTTCGCGCCCGATGGACAACCCTGCATCACCGTGCCGGCCACGGCGGTTCGGATCACCGTGGGTCATCCCATGCGTGAAGCCGCCGTCCTGGTACGAGCCCTCCCACCACTTGCCCGACTGATGGGTCAGATAGCCGTTTGCGCTCAGCAACTTAATAAAGCTGGGATGCTGATGAAAGGCCTGCCGAACCGGCTTATCCAGTTCCACACGGTTCTTGTTTCCGTCCACATCATTCCCCGTCACCCCGTGTTGGAAGGGATAGAGCCCGGTTGCCAGCGAAGCCAGGGATGGACGGCACAGCGGCGCAGCGAGATAACCCCGTTCGAACAACAGGCCCCGCTCGGACAACCTATCCAAGTGAGGCGTCTTGATGTCCGCATGCCCCATAAAGCCATAATCCGTCCAGGCCTGATCATCGCTTAATATGAATACGATATTAGGCCGTTGTGCTGTGCCAGTTTTCGCTGCGGCTTCACCATATAGGGTGTGTGCCAACATCAACATGCCGCCTAAAACAAATAACACCTTTTTGAATTGTGAAATGGTTTCCATATTTGACTTTCCCCAACGGCTAGTGCCGAAGTGACTATGATCACTTTATTTTGCATCGTTGTCTCTTTTGTAAGCTTTTTTCTGCGGGTGACTTGAGCGTTGCGATCAGGTGGATCAAATCTTTCTGATCCTCCATGGGGAATACCTTCATCACCTCACCGGATGTACTGCAGGTTGTCAAGAGGTCGCAGGTGGCGACCAGAACGCAAGTGTGATTTCTATTGTTCATAATGATCCTGTCGCCTTCTTTACTATTTTGATGGCCGGACTCGCGTCAGCGAGTTCAGGCGATTTCTATAGGTTATAGGTCATGCTTCAGTTCAATAAGTGCATCCATGCAGTCTTCTGCATCGAGTGTTCCATGCAATTCATCCCTATGGTTTCAGCGTGACGGAATTCGAGCTCAGCAGGCGCACCGGCCCCAGCAGACCGGAGGTCATCAACGGCGCCTCTTTATCGTCGTGATAAAACGGATACAGTGTCCAGGTAATCTTCTGATCGGCAGGGAGTTTCCAATCGCCTATAATTCTATTCTTCCAACAGTTGGTCACTCTGACCTCCACATGGTTCGCGCCGGGATTAACGACATCTGTGATATCGACTTTAAACGGTTTCTTCCACAGCACACCGAGCGATGTTCCATTGACAGACACCTCGGCCAGCTGCTCCA
>Ga0206131_10002376_pt1 | contig 22836 bp, 36 predicted proteins | sample Helgoland_Spring_FD_148636 | JGI IMG/M metagenome (GOLD analysis project Ga0206131, IMG submission 148636) | Pelagic subsurface seawater microbial communities from Kabeltonne, Helgoland, North Sea - Helgoland_Spring_Bloom_20160517_1 | ecosystem: Environmental > Aquatic > Marine > Epipelagic ...
CATCATCACCAGAATTGTCATAAAGTCTATTTTCTAAACATTGAATCATGTGCATTAATTCGTGAGCTATACTTCTCATGATGTCAACCTTATGTCTACCTTTGCAATATATGTGAATGTGGTGATTGCTTGGGTGATATGAAGCTGTAGTTCCTATTTTCTCATCTCTAGTTCCTCTTAGGTGAATTATGGTTGGAATATCTATCCCACCTTTTTTACAACAAAAAGATATAAAGTTTTTAAAATCTTCTATATTATCACCATGCTCACTTTCTAAGTTTTTTTCAAAATGTAACTCATCTGGAGATGCTGTGCTATAAAACTTACTTTCTTCTTCTATTTTTTCTGGTAAACTTTCAAAATCAGTATCATCAGAAAATTCTTTAGCCCACTTCTTAAACTTCTTACCCCCCTTTCCAGGTTCATTAGCTTTTGCATAGAAATATCTTTGTTGTTTTTTTGATTTAAAAGCTTCATTTATGGCATTATCACCAAAGTAATTATGATATATCCTTAAAGCTTCAGGCTCATCAACCAGTCCACATTCTACTGCTTGAGAATAATAGTCTCCTCTTTCTTCTAAATGGTCTAATGCTATTTTTAAAGCTTCTTCAGGATTATCAGTGTGTTCTTTTTCGACTTCTTTTCCTATTTCCACTTCCCTAACATCGTATTCACTAGGGCTTAAGTCTGAATATTTAGTTGCAGTAACCTCATCTTCTGAAAGTAAGGCTCCCTTTTTAAATCCCATATCCATACCATCTCCATATGAATCAATATCAACTTCAACTCCTTTTTTATTCCATTTTTTAATCCAATCATCCATGGAGGCGTGAAACCCAGCAGAGCTAAACATCTCACTAATATAATCTCTAACAATCATTCTAACAGACTCGTTAACACTTTCAGGCTCTTTCACATTAGGAATACTCACATATGCTCTTATTGATTCATAGCCCATTTCTTGTAGAGCTTTTGCTCTATGGTTACCGTCTATAATGGTATTATTTGTAGAATCAACTATTATAGGTGGATAATCTGGGTTTACTTTTGTCATTTCCTTATATTTGTCCTTAAGTTCTTCATTGTACTCTATAGAATTTAGACCTAAAGCAGAAATGGGAATTTTTTTAAGTGCATACTTCTTATTTTTCAATATTTTTTCAGGAACTCCACTCTTATCAAAATATTTACTACTTCTATTTAGTTCCTTACACATTTTTAAAACTTCATTAGCTAAAACAATGTTTAATTCTTCATCATAATCAAAAGTTGCAGTTTTTTCTTCTTCATTTATTGACAATGATTTATCATAAGCTTTTCTCATGCTATCAAAAAGATTACCTATATATCCATTATTTCTAAGGTATTTAAAAACTAAATTTTCTTCAGAAAACTCACCCACATCATCTAGCCCAGCTTTCCTCATTTTTTTTAACTTATCTTTAATTTCTTTTCCTTTTTTCTGAATTTTATCTAAATCTTTAATTGAATCTAATTTCTCTAACTTATCTATAATTTTTTTTACCTTTTTTCTAATAGACTTTTTGTTTATAGAAGGCTTTTCTTTAGACGGTTTTCTTAACCACCTATCATTCATTATGTCGTATACACCAGTAGCCTTATGCTCCTCATCTACATCTTGGGCATAAACTTCTACATCAAAACCTTTTATAGTAATGTTGTGTATGTTCATCCAATTGTCTTTTTTTGCATCAAGATATTCAAAAACAAAATCTTTATCCTTTCCTATTTTTGAATAATCAACTAATATGTGCAAATCTATATCACTAAAGTTAGTCCAATTATAATTTGCCAAACTACCAGTAAACCATATGCCATCAATGGGAACATCTATTTTTAGATATTCATAGAAATTTTGAGCTACAGCCCTTAAGCTCTTTAATACATTTCGCCTTAACTCTTCATCGTCCCATATGCCTTGATTTAGTTCATCATGAACATATTTTACTGGGAGCTTTATATCTCCTAAAGATATTTCATCTAAATTATAAGCTTGAAAGTATTTTGAAGGCCCCTTTGGATTTCTGTATTTTCCACTCTTTTTTGAGGCAAGAGAAACAGTTCTTGGCGTGCCTCCTTTTTCGCTAATTATTTTATTAGATTCTTGCAATCTATTTTTATTTGAATTAGATGAAATCATATCAAACATAAATAGGCTGTAAAAACACAATTTTAAGTTTTGTATATTTTAAAATAATTTTTATAAAAATTTCTACTTATGAGATACATCTTAGTGTTGCTAAGCTCATCACCACCCGAAACTTCTCTAAAGTTATTGTCTTTTATTAAGGCTTTTAGAAGATTCATTTTTATATTCCAAATCTCCTTTAGTTTAGGCATGTAATAAACATAGTACTCCGCTTCAGTAACGCTAATCCCAGAAGGTTTACCTCTGCTTTCAAATTCTACAACTAAGTTTCCTGTATCTTTTTCTGGGCTTACAAAAACATCAGTTTTTATTTCGTAAGTAATTTCTCTTTCATTGAAAGACATCAATAAATCATATCTGTAATCTTTATTTTCTGATATAAACTTATAGCCTTTATCTATCAAAAAGTGCTTTATGTATTCTTCGCCACTTTCCCCAACTTTTATATCTTCTCTGAAGTTCATACTTGAGGTCATGTCTTCAGGCTTCTCTGATAGATATTTGTAAAAAATATTATTTATTTTTTGAGTAAAATCATCCATATCACTAATATATGGAAATAATGTTTATAATAAAATAATTTTGATATTAATTTTTTAACAAAGGATTGTTAAAGTTCAACAAGTCTTTCATTCTAGAAACTTCTTCTGATAAGTTTTTTGCTTCTCTAGATTCTTTTACCAACTCTTCAACATTAACCTCTTCAAAGTCATCTTCTATGTTTGATTTAGATTCAGAAACTTCATCATACTTGAAGTTTTCTTTTAATTCTATATTAAAACCACTTTCTTTGGCTATAGATTTTGCTTCTGATATAATAAATTCTTTAAAATATAAGCTGTTTGCTTTCATTTTTGTAGGCTATTTTGCTAATTATAAATAGTTTTAAAAAAATACTTATCTTAAAACATAACTTACCCTCCTTTTGGTGGGTATGTTTATTTTTCTTCTGTTTCCTTTTGATATAATTTCAATTGTGATAAAAATGTCCTTTTAATTTCTTCATCTACCTCTTCAGGAACTTCAACAAACATACTATTTATATCATTTATGTCTTCAAAAAAATTAGATTTATCAAAATTTTCTATTATAGAATCTGCCTTATCTATTTCGCTTTCAAATTCACCAAACTCCTGGTGTGCGTTGTGTTGTTTTACTTTTTTGGTAGTTCCGTAGTATTCTAAGATAGATTTTGTTAATTGTATAAAAGATAACGTATTATTTTGCTCCATATATAATTTTTTTATAAAAATAAATTAAAATAAAAAAAAATAAAGATTACTTGTTTTTTATTTATATTATGCTTTAATTTGTATCTAAAATATATAATTATGAAAGCAGAAGGAGTTATTTACAAAATAAATGAGATTCAAAATATTAGTGAAAAATTTAAGAAAAGAGATTTTGTTTTAGAGATAAAAAACAATGAGGCATATGTCCAAAAGGTAATTTTTACTCTTATTTTAGATAGAGTTGACGCCATAAACAATTGCAGCGTTGGAGATACTGTTACGGTTGATTATGACTTGCAAGGCAAAGAGTGGACAAGTCCAGATGGGACTGTTAAGTTTTTCAATACATTATCTGTAAAAGGAGTAACAAAAGTTTTAGATTCTTCTATAAATACAGTTACCACAGAAGATTTAAATAAAAGGGTAGGCACAAACCCAGATTCAGACGATTTGCCATTCTAATTTAATTATTTAGAACCAATCTCATCTTTTATTAAAGAAATAAGGGCCTTGTAGTAATTGAGGCCTGTTTCTTTTATTGTAATTTCTTTTATTTTTGGGTTTTCCAAAATATTCAAAGCTTTAATAAGCCCCTCTTTGTCAAAGATAGATTTTAAACATATTATATCTAAATATTTTAGAACGCTTTTAGAATCTTTAGAATAAATATTTATTAAAACCTTATTGTTCAATAGCAAATCCTTAATATAATCTTTTAATTCTGGGTGTGTTTCTACTAACATTTTTATCATCATCTTTGAATTATTGCTATCTTCCCCACTATTCAAATTCGATTTTAAAAATGTAAAAATTAAATCATTGTTTTTAATTGTTTTTGTTAAAATTTCTGAGAAATGTTCACCACTTTTGTTGAAAGTTTCCAATAATTTTCGAAGACTAAAATGATTAAAATCAGAAGCATTAAAAATTATACCTATTTGATTTCCTATATTTTCTTCACTTAAATCACCCGATATTATATCATTTATAGGAAATATTTCTGGTGTGTTTTTTAAAAGCTCTTCTGTTTGATTTTTGTTTATTTTATTTAGCTCTTGGTTTTTCATTAAAGCAGGCTTTTTTGATATGATGTTATCTATATCTTTTTCACTCTCTAAATCCGTAACATAGAAATTATTTTCCATTTTGTATCTGTCATAATCAAAATTCTTAACTAAATCGGATAATATAAAATCTAATATGTATTTATGATATTCTTTTTTTGGTTTTGAATTTGCTCTTCCTCTTATTTGCTTTATTGTACCATTATTTAATTCAACTGTAACTGATGGTTTTTTATCTTTTCTCAACGAATATAACTTACTACCTTTGCTGCCGCTAATTCCACAATGATTCATAGCCTTGGCCTCATCTTCACACCTAGACGATTCTAGGTCAATCCAGTAGTGCCCATCTGGGAATGTCATAATAATATCCCCATGCTCATCTTTTATCTCTCCTGCTTCAGCGGTTTCTAATTTTCTGTGCCAATTAGCAGCTCTTCTATAAGCTTCAATGGCAGTCAAGTCCTTAAAGTCAAGCTTATCAGTTTCAACCACAGCTCCAGAGTTACGACCTCTTAACCAATCAAATATAACTCCATACAATTCGTCTCTATATTTAGACTGCCAAAGGGTAGATAGAAATATTCCAAAATCTTCATCTTTTGATGTGAATAAATTATCAATTTCTTGCTTTCCTAGAGGTCCCTCATTATCAAATTCTATAACTTTGTCTAATAATAATTTTGTAATATATTTTCTATAACTATCAGCAACCCAAATAGAATATTTTCCATATCTTGACTCCATGTCTTCGGCTATATATTTAGGGATACCTATTTTATTAATTATAGTTGACGACTTACTCTCTAGTATAATTCCAGATAAAAATTGAATATATTTTTTATTATTATTGTTCACAAGTATAAATATGTTTGAAAAAAGACTTTTATTAACTATATTTGCATGTGTATGGACAACAAAAAGATTGAAAAAATAATTAATGAATATTATTCAAAAAAAAGGAATAATAATGATTATGTATTACATCTTGATGAAAAAGTCGAAATGAGCGTTGTTAACGTTAGTAATAATATTGTACAAAAAGCATTTGACGATAAAGTCAGCACTGGGTATAACCTACATTCAAAGCCATATAAAGTAGTCAATGAAGAAAGTGTAAACAGACTAAGCCCAGACAACATTGATATAAAGTTTTTTTGGAAAAATATTAATAATAAATTTCCACTTTTTTCAATAAGCCAATACCCAGATTGTAAAACTGATGAAGATGCAAATAAAGCAAATATAAATGCATCTAAATGGATGGGGTTTTATAATAAACTATTTTCTTTGATAAATAAAAATCCTTCTTCAAAGATTATAGAAATAGGCCCAGGGTATGGCAATTTTTTTCAAGAGATAACTTCAAAATATGATTTGGTAGATTATTATGCTGTAGATATAAATAAAATGTTTTATTATGATGGTTTATATGAGTGTGATGGAAGTTCTATTCCAAAAAAGCTGGGTGGTGGTTATGATATAATATTTTCCATAAACACATTTAATCATATGAGCAAAAAACAAAGGAGCTCATATTACAATGATGTATACAAAAAACTAAATGAAGGAGGAACTTTTTTATTTACTAATTATTTGATATCGGAGCACAATCAACATAGAAATGATTTTTGGTCTTATCAAGATAAATTTGGAAATGTTTATAGTTCTTTTTTTTCTCAACTAATATTAATAGATGATTATAATACATTGGCCGATGAATTAAATGATATAGGATTTTCTATAAAAGTAAAGTTATCCCAAAATATGGCAGTAATAGAATGTGTAAAATAAAAATAAGATATGACTAGTAATTATATAGTAATAAAAATAGACCAAACTTGCGATGTGCTTGGTGGATATGATTTGTTAAAACAAAAAGGGTTTTATCATGTAATTGATTACGTCAATATAGTTAAAAAGATAAACGAGTTATCTTTTGATAATGTTCTGAACGTATTAAGAAACTTAATACTTGACGGAAATATATATAAAGAATTTGCATTACATCTTATTGATGGAGGTATGTTGCATGATAAATTTTTTGAATTAGATGAATATTTCAATCCCACAAAAAACAACCTAAACCAACAGCTTAAAAGTGAATTAAATTTAGAATATGATGACATGTCTTATTCTTCAGAATTAAAAAATAATGCGGAGGATTTTGTGAAAGAAGAAATGGATATTATAAAGAAAGATTATCAAAAGTTGTACGAATCAACTATCAAAAATAATACGTCTTCAACGTCAATAAATAAATCTTTATATTTAAATAAAATTAAAGAAATAACATCAAACACAACTGAAGAACATTTAGATTGGATTTCAAAAAATATAATAGAGATGACAGATGCTGATTATGGAACATTTATGGTAACACTTTCAAAAGTAAGAGAGTCTAATTAGAAATTTATAATTCAATTATTATGAGTAATGATAGATGGTACAATAAAAAAGACACTAGAGTCATTTACACTTTCGACAAAGAAGGTTGTATTAGCTGTCTTTGTAAGGATTGTGGCTCTTCAATTAAAAGAAATTTCCTATTTGGAATTATACCTATAAAAAAACTGAAAGGCTGTATTAATAACAAGTGTAAAAATTATTATAGATTTCATTAAAAATGAATGTATTTACAATATAAACACATGGGGGCGACTTGGATTTGACTTTTAGTCAGAAGTTCGTAAACTCAGGCAAAGGTGATGACTTACCATCGAATCTCTTAAACGGAGAATCACAGTTTGCGTTAGCAGCCTAGTATCTAGGTTATAATGCACATCATACTGGCGAGTATACTTGTAGCCAGGTTAGATGTTAAAGGAAGTGTTTGCATTATTGGTTGGCTTAACTAATCAAGGCGGAAGATTGTGAGTGATAACCAAGCATAAAAAAAACTCTCTATTTTTGGAACAGTTAGAAAATTGTTATCCTAAGCCTGTAAAAAAGTTTCTTATGGATGCTAGATAGGACGAGGGTTCGAAACCCTCCGCCTACACTTTTAGTCGTTTTTGTAAACAAATTATATGACGCACTTAATTAAAGACAAGCTAAAATTTATAAAGACGTGCTTTCCTACCATGGTAAAGACTGAATGTATTAACTTAAATGGTAAATTTGTTGAGGAGAGAAGTGTTATTGATTTGTCTGCACTATCTGATTTTGTTCGAATGCTGAACACTGAGGGTATGAGAGTGTTTTTTGATAAATTTATTATTGATTATATCAATAACGACAGTGATTTACTTTATCGAAACAATGTTTTAAGCTGTAAAACCAAAAAAGTTTTATTAACAGAAAAAATCATAGTCAATGAAAATTTTAACATGATTGACATAGTAAGGGAAGGTATTAATAGTAAATAAGATATGTTATACACATAAAATCCCTCTGACAACACCACACAGAGTATTGTTGAAAAGTATTTACAAAAGCTAATAAGATTTGACTATTTATAATAAATTAAAATCTTTAGCTATGGCACGTAAAACAGTCATGATAGAGGAGATATCCGAAGATTTGTTCATGGTTTATGACAACTCTCCTTTACTGCAAATGATAGAATTCGGTTACATATTACACTTGATGCTTTTAGAGTCTGAAATAGCACCACAAAACGAATGGGAAGAGTTCATTTTTGAGATGAACATGAAAGTTATGGATAGATTTGAAGACTTCATATTAATAAGTTATTTTGAGCTTAAAAACATATTAATTTGGTTGGATTGGATTTGTAGGATTGTAGTTAATTCTGATGGTTGGCATAATGATACCAAATTTATAAAAATATTCTTAAATGAATCTGACAATTTGTTTAGCTATTTTAATAGTGGTAATAATAAAGGTAGAGATATAATAATAGAAAAATTGTCTTAAAAAAAAAGCTCGAACAAACAGTCGAGCTTTTTTAATATTAATAGATTTGATATTACTTCAAACTAGAAGGCTTTTTATTCATACCCTTTTTGTTGGTAAAATTTCTTGCACTTCCTTCTTCTACTGAATCCTCTTCTAAAGACTCTTCTTTGTTCTTATTTGGCTTAGCATTCATTCCTTTTTTCATAGTCTTGCTAATTCCGATACCTTCTTCCATTTCTTCTTCTGTATCTAAGTCAATTTCAAGCTCTTCATCATCTTTAGCTTGGTCAAGCTTATTCATCATAAAGTCAAAAACTTGGTCTAAATTTTCTTTAGCAACAGCAACATGGTCCTGAGCCCAGTCATGACCACCATCCAATATCTCCTCAACCTCTTTAGCATCCAGTTGCAACATTAACTCAGCTTGTCTAACCATTTGCTTTAAATTAGAAGCAAACATATATCTATCCGTTTTTCTTTTATCTTCTTCTTCAATTATTTCAAATTCAACAGACTCATCTATTTGTTTAACCCAAGGATAAGTTCCTGGCTTAAGATTTGCTCCTCTAAAATTTGTTTGGTTTCTAGCGCTTCCTTCTGCCATTTCTATATCAGCTTCAACTTCGGCTTCAGCTTCAGCTTTTTTTATCGCTTCTGCTTCCTCTCTTTTTTTGACCCAATCTTTATGGCTTGTTTCTAAATCTAACTCTAAACGTCCCAAATACTCTTTTGGAAAAGACACCCCAGACAATTTGCCCGTTAGGTCTTTACCTCTTAGCGCACCATCTCCAAGCCTATCTACTTCACTTCTGTAACTATGATTTAAATCTTTAACAAACATATCAAAAGACTTCTCTAGCCTTGTACCTTTAACAACATCGTATATATAATTAATGTCAACATCTCCCATTGTTCCTTTGCCACCAAAAATATTTTTTTCTCCTTTTAAAAACTCCTCTACATCTCTATAGTTAGCACCTTTTAAAGTTTCGATAACTGCACCTATAGCTTGTTGTGCCTTTTCTAAGTCTGTTTTCATTCCGACAGCTGATTTTAGCTTATCAAACATACCTTCATTTAATACGCTATCTTGAAAGCCTTCTCTTATTATGTTTTGTAAATCTTTTTTGTTCATTTTATAATGTTTAATTATAGGTATAAATAGGTGTTAAAATTATATTTTTTAGTTCAATTGAAAATAATTTATTTATTTACTTTATTTTTACTATTTATAAATTAGAATAGCAATATTTATATTGTCTCGTTTTGTTGTTAAGGAACTATAATGTTCCAAATAAATAAAGCCTTTAGAAATAAAGGCTTTCTTTATTTATAAGTGTGTCAGTAATATAGAGGCAAATTTTTTGGCTGTTTTTTTCTGAAGTATAATATTAAAATCTTTTTCCATAAGTAAACACCTAGACCTTTTCAGTGTCATTTGTGTTTCAAAATTTTCTAAAGATTTTAATGAATTATTTAATGAATTGAATGATTTTTTATCTAAATAAAAAGGGACTACATGTTTCATGTTATCTTTACATGCCCAAAAACCTCCAAGACTTTTTTTATCACTTTTAAGTTGTAAAGATTTAGATACGAAAAAAGTCATTATTACAATAAACTTACCACCAGACTTGTTTGAAAGTGTATCTCCTAGCTCATACATAAAAAACAATTTATATTATATCTAATATATGTAATTTTTGATTAATTAAGAAGTGTTTTATTAATTAAAAATCAACACTAGTAATTATTCTTAATATTTCTTGGTAATACATTCTATTTTCATCATCTTGAAGTATTAAATCTAGAAGTTCATCTTCTTTTTCTTCTTTAGATTTATCATATCCAACATACAGAACAATGCCCTTGAGTTTGCCATTAATATCCTCTCCCAATTCTTCATCTATTTGTAATATCCAAGAATCTAATTCTTCAGAATATAATAGTGTAAAATCTTCATCGTTTTCCTTTGAGTTGCTCATAAATTTGTTGTTATTTGTTAGTAATTAAAAGAGTACATTAATCCACTAGGTAACGTCATTACATGTGGTTTTGTTTTTCTTTTATTGTTTTTGTTTTCGTTTATATCCTCATCATCTGTAGAGCTTGTGGAAATTGCAGATACACCTGGGTCTGCCAATTGATTATCGCTAACGCTATCCGATGCGGAAGATACCACTTCATTTATTTTCTCAAACATGTAATCAAAATCTTCATAAACTTTTGCAAATCTATTTCTAAAAATTTCATCCATGTGGTCATCTTCACGCTCTAAATCTAAAACATAACCCTTTACCAAATCTATTAAATCATATTCACTTTTCCCAGGATTATGCTTCTTGGCTAAATCCATAATATAAAAAACTGAATTCTTTAAGTCAAATCTCTCAGATTCAACATACTGCTGTATTTCGCCTTTAAGTTTATTATTTTCTGAATTTTTTTTTCCCAAATACGCATCCCATTCTTTTTCAGTCCAAAAAGATTCTTGAATACATTTTCTTATTATTTTCCTTATGTCTTCCATTGATAATAAATATCAAAAAATTATTAAAGATAGAAAATAGAAAAATATTAATTATATATTAATTGGTGTATTTTTTCTGAAACATCTTCAAACGAAGAGTGCTCATCTACTTGATAGTTTATAGAGTCTAATTCATTTTTTATAACCCTATAATTGTTCTCTTTAAATTCACACCAAGAAGGTGTACAATCGCTAATCATAACTACTTTTTTCCCCAATCCCCAAGCAAGCCACGCAAGCCCACTTGAAACTCCCATGTAAAAATCGCAATGATACAAGTCTATCATTCTTTCTTGTAGAGTGCCTTCACCAGTTAGGTTAATAACGTTTTTTAGATTAGTTGACTCTTTAGATATTACCACCACTTTATATCCATTTGAAATTAGTAAGTCAACAACTCTTTGCCAACCTCCATCACATTTCCAGTGTTTTTTCTTATGACTTGCATGCTCTGATATACACACATATTTACCCTCTATTTTTGGGCTTGTCCTAGATACGTTATACTCTAGTCTGGGTCTTATTTCTGTGTGTTTTATACCCAATGTTTTAGATGCCATCTCTTGAAGTGGGCTATTTTCATAATCTATTGGGCAATACATTTTGTTATTCATTGAAGCGCCTACGTAATATTGAGAATATACATTATCTATTATAGTATTAGGCTGTACGAATAGTATTTTTGGATATATGTTTTTGAACATATAATTATGAAAAGTAGAACATATAACTGTGCAATTGTGTTTTTTTCTAAACTCTTCAACGTAAGGAATCCATGCTATGTTATCGCCAAGAGCAAAGCCATCAAACTTTATAAATACCACTTTGTTAGAAGGGTTATATTTTTCTGAATACACAAGTAAGTTGTCACTCTGCCTATATACATCAACCCTCCAGTCAATAAACCACTGTATACCCCCTTTTGTTATTGAGCCATTTCCTTTTGTCATATATTTTGACAAAACCTTTCCACTGCTGTCTTGCAAAAATTCTACTCTGTACAATTCTTCAGATTTGTCTCCAAACAAATAAACTTTTGGAGAATCACCTTCTAGAGGTCTTTTTGTCACATAATCAATTACAACTCTTAATTCACTTTTCATGTTATACAAATATATGTTTTTATTTTTAAATGTAATATTTTTTTCTTTAATTCGTTGTATAAAATACATATGTTAATAAATAAAAAATGGAAAATAAAAAACCAGTTTTAGGATTTAGGTCTCAAAGAATTATTGGACACTGGGATGAGGGTAAAAGCTTATTTATACCAGCAAATGAGCACATAATGAAAGAGGAGACATCTCTTTTTATGAAAGGTAATGACATCTATCCTTTTGCGGTTAAAATTACAGATACATTAATAGAAGGAAACTATTTGACATACAGAGGAATAGGTGCCAAATTAGAAGACCCTAGAACTATTGTATATGTAACTCAAGATGAAAACAAAAAATTAATACAACAGAAATAATGAGAGATTTAATTTTAGAACACAAAGATAATTGGAGAATGTATGGATTGGTGCCTTATAACATTAGCCCAATACAACAGGGAATTCAATTTGGACATGCTGTAGTAGAATATGGCATAAATCAAAAAAGCGAAAAATCTATAGCTGCTTATGAGCAGTGGGCACACAATGATAAAACATTCATTATCTTAAATGGAGGAACAACTAATAAGAGATTAATAGATGGAGTTCCTTTTGGCTCCTTAAATCAACACGTAATCACCTTAAAGGAGATGGGAGTTGATACAGCCGAGTTCTATGAGCCAGACTTGGGAGAAGAGTTAACTGCAACAGTATTTCTTGTTCCAAAACAAGTTTACAACAAAAAAGAATACCTAAACTTTGACGAATATACTATTGATACAATTTCTGATTTAGAAACTGCACTTGAAATAAATGAGTCATACAAAAGGTGTAATTTCGATAACAGAAATCTTAAAGAAACTCATGAAGAGTGGACTGAATATATGGGCGGAAAGACAAATGTCGAACTAAGATATTTCTTATCCAAGTTTAAATTTGCTTAATCATTCAACTTAAACTTCTCATTTAAATATCTCAAATCAACCATTGCAGAACTTGGGTCTAAAAAAAGTATACCAGAACCCCCAGCATTTGTGAACTTGTCTATATACTTTTGTCTGTCATCTATAAGTATATCATGAGGCCCTCTAGCCACCCTTCCTTTATCTGTAGTTATCTCTACTTGATTAACTAGATTGTTAAAATATTTACTAACCCAATCTCTCTTTTCTAAAACAGAGGGGTTTCTAGGGTTGTTTTCATTGCCCATAGGAGCTGTTAATATGTTAGGTTTCTTACCAGTTATTTCATTAGCTTTTTTTAGCATTTCTACAGCCATTGGCATTAGCTCTAAATTCGCAAAAAATCCAGGTTGACCAGCTATTTTGAAAACCCTATTATTATATGTTTTAAAAGTTTTCTTTAACCTTTTTATATCTTCATTATCAGGGTCTTTCTCTAAATCGCTTTTTAATTTTAACTTTATTGCATCATTATTCAATCCTTTATAATCAGGAAATTCTGAATCAATTAAATAATCTAAATCTTGTTTGTAACCTATTAGCTCTTCGTCACTGTCTATAGATTTATCAAAATCTGCAAGAACACCATCCATGTCAAACCATACCTGAATTCCTGACTCTTCATTTTCTGACATTAACCCAGCCAATTTAGCCATTCTAATTTTTTCTTCGTTTAATTTGTTTTTCATTTTTCAAAATCTTTTTTAGTAACATTCCCTATAGATTTAAAAGGGTTTCCACCTTCATTGTTGGCTAGTGTAATGTGGTAAAATCTATCTGGCTCAGGATTTTCTAATCCTAAACTTTTGTATACACTATCTACAAACCTTTTAAATTCCTCTTGATTTGATAAAGACATTACATATGTAACCTTTTTATCTTCTGGCCTTCTTACAAATAAACACTCTCCAATCTCAATATTAGGTATTTTAATACTACTGGGCAACGTGAAGTCTTTAAAATCATTTTTGAAAGGCTTAAATCCCTTTATGCTAGTAAGTGTCACATGAACCTTATCATTGGGTAATTGAGTCATTTTATAATTAGTTGTTAAATCTTCTGTTGGAATATTAACACCAAAAACTTTGTTTAAATTTTCTGGACTTAATTTCAAAATCATACCAATACCAGCTTGTAGTAAAGATGGTTCAAAATTACCCTCAACATCTCTACTTTCACATATGATACCTGCTAACTTCTTAAGTCTTAGTTTGTGAGATTCTTTTATCATTATATATAAATATTATTTTTTTCCATTAACTTGCTCTACATATTTATAATATTTTTTTAAAGACTGAAACTCATCCCTTAGATATATTGCTTTTTCAAAATGTTCTTTTTTACCATAAAAATCTATAATACTTTCTGCTTCTGAAAAAAATTCAGAAACAGAATCAATTAAGCCCATTTTTTTATAATACATTGCCAATGATACATATCCGCCATATTCTTTCATTTGCTCTAAGTAATCATCAAACGTTTCACACTCTCTATCTTCCAAAGATAGTATAGACATATAATTAGAATATTTGTCAATTCTAACATCATATTCTAGGTCTGAATCTATTGCATTTTGCTTATCGTCAAATAACTTACCCATATCCAGTAACTCACTTCCTTTTATTATAATCTTTTTTTTTCTGTCCCTCTTCATATAAAAACCTTGGCGGAATTTCTAAACTTAACCCTTTTACTAATTGTTTACAAAAATAATACATGTCTAGTGTATCATTGTCAATCTTTTCTAATAAAAGTTTTTTTTTATACTTTTTTATATTCATATAGCAAATATACAAAAGTTAATATATATTTATAATAAATAGATAATTTTTAAGAAATTGCAAATAAATTTTTCACAAGGAGATAGTATTAAAATAAAAAATAATATACCAAATTATTCCGTAGAAAGTGGGTTTGTTTATTCTAAAACTAAAGAAATTAAATTTGGAGAACATTTCACAATAGAACCATATATTGATAGTGATTCATTTTCTTTTAAAAAAATTTGGATTTATGTAGGCGAAGGAGTTTTTATTTTTATTGAAGAATCATTTATACATCATTCTAAAATTCTTTTAATAGAAAAGTGGGAGCCAATGTGATAAAATAAAAATAGTTAATATTTATACACATAATGAAAAAAGAAGAGCAAAATAGAAATAGACATTTAGCGGGTATAATATCTGAAAGTGTTGAAATGAATACTGAAGGAAAGGTCGAGTGTAAAGTTTGTGATGGTCAAGGAGAGGGAATGTTTTCTTGTTGTACAGGAAAAATGGTAGATTCAGATTGGGCTAGATGCCCAAAATGCCTTGAAAATTTAGGAGAAGAAGAGTGTTATTCATGTGAAGGCACTGGACTTGTTGATGCTTAACAAAAATAAAACGGTCTGGTAGTTCAGTTGGTTAGAATACCTGCCTGTCACGCAGGGGGTCGCGAGTTCGAGTCTCGTCCAGACCGCTAAATCATTTTTTGATTATTTGTTCTATTAATAATGTTTTAGATTTGTAAATAAATTCCGTGTTAATTGGTATTCTTTCGGGAAAAAACTTTTTGTTCTCAAACACATTTGGAGTAATAAAATTTAAAAAAATATAATCTGACCTTTTTATTTGACCAAATCCCACAATAAATGACTGTTTGTTAATTAGTGAAAATGTATCCCTAATACCCATTTCCCAAGCTGAGTCTTCTAATTTTACAGTGTCACCTAATTTAAATTTTGACAAAACTTCACCTGGTAAAAACCCAATATCTGAACCACTACATGTGTCAAAATTGCTCATCTAAAATAGTTTTATAATTAGTTTTCCACCATTTCCCCATTCTTCTGTTGATTCTATACCATAATCACTTAAAACATCATTGACAATATCTTTCATCTCTTTACTGTATCCTGTGACCACAAAAACCACCCCAGTCCCCTTTTGTATGTGCTGACCTATGAAATGGTCTATTTTTCTGAATGCATCAGCGTGTTTAGTGCCATGTAAATCTAATTCTTTTTTCATTTACAATATATAATTTCTAACAAAATTAATAAAAAAAAAAGGAGAATCAAAAGACTCTCCTTCTTAAAATGTAATATTACACTCTTACATCTTAGCCCTTGTTGTTAGTGCCAAAATGAAGAACTACAAATAGAGCAACTAGCCCTACGAATCCTTTTTCTCCGAAAGCTTCAACGATACTGATAATGTTACCAATGACGCTAACGCCTCCTAAAAATGAGCCAAATGCTACTTCAGCTAAAACTGCTAACCCAACTAGGGCAGCTACTACTTGAGTGATACCTAATACCCAAGATTTTACATTGTTTAAAATTTCCATAATTAATTTATTTATGTTTAGACCACAATGTTATGCACTTTTTGTGCAATAAACAAAATAAAACTGATGTTTTTTGCCAAAAAAAAATGTAACTAACTGAATATTAGCTCTTTGTGTATTTTTTTGTATTTTATTACAGCTCCTTCTTTTGCTTTTGCCTCCATCATAATATCAATATCTATATTATAATTATTTACTTCATTTAGTACATAGTCATGATGAGCTCTTCTGTTTTTGTCATCTCTTGGCTCTGAAACATGAACTGCTGGCACCACGTCTTTAGACCAAGTTGATACTGCTAGATGTAAAGCTTTCTTGTGAGACATACCCCCAGAATGACAGCTGTGATGATGATAGTCAAAAACTATAGGCACATTGGTAGCCTTATTTATATAAATCAAATCCTCGACTGTATAGCAAGATTCTTTATCATCATTTTCTACAGTTATCCTAGATTTTGTACCTTCATCTAATTTTTTGAAATTAAAAATCCATCTATCCATAGCAGATTTTTTGTCTCCATATACTCCTCCAACGTGTATATTTATTTTATTGTAGTGAGTTCTATCTAAATTCATCATATCCATTATTTCGGAATGTTTATTTAATTCTGAAATAGTTTTCTTAACAACATCTTCTCTAGGTGAACACAATACGTTAAAGGGGCCTGGGTGGAATGTTAGCCTTTGACCATATTCTTTAGACAATCTGCCAGCATGTGCAAGTGTGTATTTTATTTTTTTATAATCAGGTAGCTCACTAAATTTGTATTCACTCATCCAAGGAAACATATCAGAAGACATTCTGTAAAAGTTGATATTATTATTTTTGTTCCACTTTATAATGGTAATCAAATCTTGTATATTTTCTAATGCTAGATAAGATGCATATTCTATGCCCTTATTTTGAAAGGTCTTTTTAATCATGCCTCTGTTAGTGGTCACTTTGGGCTTTTGGGAACCCAAAGTTACATTTATGCAAGCGTATCCTATTTTCATATTTTAACTAGTGTGATAAGTTATTAAGGTTTTTATTTAATTATTACTTATAACGAAAAAGATATAAAAATATTACAAATTTACTTTTAACATATTTGACAATTCTTGTTTAACTTTTGCTTTTGATTTGTGTAAGTTAGATTTAGATGTACCCTCTCCAATTCCAAGCTTTTTTGATATTTCTTTATGAGAATAACCATCTATTAAATACATTTGAAATACTAATTTGTATTGAGGAGAAAGTGCTTCCATAGAAGAAACAACATCTTTATAATTAAGTTGTTTGTACTCACAATAATCTGATTCACTCTTTTCCGATTCCAATGATATGTCTAAATTAAACTCATCTATATAAATTGTTTTTTTATTTTTATTATTTCTATAGTAATCGTATATCACATTTGTTAAAATTCTCTTACACCAAGCATAAAGTCTATTGGGCTGAAATTCTTCTAATTTTACTTGATGTATATATTTAAAAATCTTTATATATGCGTCATGAAGTAAATCTTCAGCCAATTGCTTATCTTTATTGCAAAGACTATATGATGATGCCATCAGTGTGGTATAGGTTTTTTTATATAGATTTTTTTGACAGCTTTTTTTTTGCTTAGTGCAACCTATAAATTCATCTAGAGTTATATCTTCGTAATTCAATTGTAAAAGTTTTATTTTAAGTAAATTTAACAATTTATATTATTCGAACAAAATAACACAAAAAAACCCACACCTATTAAGTGTGGGTTCAATGATATATAAAAATTATTTATTAACTAGGAGATTGAATATTGTCTAAATCTACACTTTGAAAATCAGAAGCACTCATTCCAGCATCTTGATATTTTTTAGCCTGTACTGACTTCCAATCTTTATAATTAAACTTCTTTCCTTTATCTAATTTCTTTAGTTCTTTATGAATTTCTGGGGTAATAGATTTTGTTTTATCTTTTGACCATAAGTAATCACCAATATGACCTTTTTTAGTTAATTGTGCCCAATCTTTACCAGCCCATGGTTTAACATCTTTGTTAACAACTGTTTTAGATACGGTTGGATTACTGTATGTATAATAACCACTTCCTAATCCAGGTGGGACATGCCATTCACTGTCTTGATATTGTTTATATACAGTACTGTCTTGTCCTAGATTGTTAACCCACTTTTCAAGGGAAACAGGGTTATAATTCCTATTCTCTTTTCCTTTATTGTATACGTCTTGGTCAAACATATCATTATCTACCATCTTACCCATCATTTTACCGTACACCATTTCCTCGTTCTCAAAATCTTGTTGGCTGTCCAAAAACCAAGTGCTATTAGTAACGTCTTTTTTAAGCTCTGCTTTTTGTGCTTGAGCCATATCGGGATTTCCTAATACAGCAGCCAAAACACCAAGTGTCATTGCTCCACTTTTAAGGGCTTTATTAAACTTCTCTCTTAGCTTTGCAAAGGAGCCTTCCTCCAACATGCCATCTCCCAATATATCATCTACTAATTCAACTTCACCTTTCGACAGTTCAGTTGACATTTCTTTGCTTTCTTGAAAGATAGTTTGAAATTGTTCTTGTATAATTTGTCTTAATTCTCTTTTATTCATTTTAATAACATTTTTATATAAATATAAAGGAAAAAAAGCTCACGTTTTTTTTTTTAATTTTTTTCGAGCCAAAAATTTTTTTTAAAGCTTTCGCGCCATAAATTCTAGCAGCAAAATTTTCGCGCACCCCAAAAACGCGATTTTTTAAAAATTTCCATAAAAAGAACCCGCGATTTTTTAATAACCTTAAAATACCTTAAAATCTGATGACTAACTGATAGATTTTTCCTCAGTATCCAATATTTCAATCTGATTATCGTTGAAAATAACAAAAAAGTCCCCAAAAACAATACTATCACACCCCTTCTCCATCGCATCCCCCAATATATCACTAGTCTCTTGGTCATAAGCGTTCCAGAAACCAACCCTGTTTACTAACTTTTCACCATAGCCGTCTCCATAAATCTTATTAATCATACTATAAAAATCATTTAAAGTATAAGGTTTATTATAAACTATTTTACATTTATAAACATAACAAAGACTACCGTCCCTCATTATAGTTCCACACATCCAGTCAATATCCCATTGATTCTTTGTAAAAAACGCACCCTTATCAGCTTCTTTCTTTCTGTGAACATTACTACCAACTTTAGTAACATCAAACTTATCGAACTTATTAGGGCTTACGTGATAAACTATCGCTTCGCTTGATATATCTTCTGTAAAGTATTCTTTTATAATCGCTCTAACAGACTCTTTTAAAGCCTCACGACCATCTTCTTTCACTATACTTATGTTGTTTGGGTCAAATATCATTCTTACAGTAGACTTTGTTGAGCCACCATGATAAGAGTCCAACACCCCTATAACGTCTACATAATCAAATCCTAGCCAATCTGCCATAGCAGCTATACTATTTGTTTTTATGCCCTTTTCTACACCAAGTGCATAGTTTAGCTGTGCAGCTATACTATCAAATCTCTCCTCACTCACACCAGCATCCATAAAGCCTTTTTTAACTTTATTAATATCTATAAAGCGAAAACGACTACCAGGAGCTATTATTGTTACGCCCTTATTACCCTTAGTGCTAACCTTTAATACTTTCTCTACGGAGTTTTGATAATCAAATGCTCTTTGGGGGTCTGCGTAAGTCTTGGCTACAGAATGTATATCTGTTAAGAATATAGGTTTCCTTATGGTGGCTTTCTTTCTTAAGTCTTTTATACTATCTAATAAACTACTATACTCTTTATCGTTATTATTTTCTCTAGCTAACCTTAAAGCTTCTTGTGTGTTATTCCACTTATCTATATCCTCTACGTATTCTATATCTATATGTCTTTGTGTGAATCCTCCATCTTGTTGTAATTCTCTTACATCAGGAGTTCCATGATACCATACGTTATTTTCTTTTTTATTGCTCATAAAGATATATATAAATATAGCAATAATTTTGTTAGTATTGTGTACGGCTGGGATTGGTTTTTTACTCTTGTTTTAGTAGCTCATATGTTTCTTGCCAATTCTCTACTTGTTTAACTATGTGAGGTTCGGTAAGAACTTTGGCTATTGGATAATCATTACCACCAGGCATAGTTTTGTCTCCAAAGAAAATAATCTTAACTTCTTCATCATATCTATTTAAAATCCACTCTTTAGCTTGGGATTTATTTGCCCCCTTAGGATGTATATCAATAGAAATTTGACCACCTGCTGAAGCCTCTAATTCAGGGAATGATTTATTTATAGAATTAACCATAGAAGCTCTCTCTCCATTTATTTTATCCCACTCTTCATAAGCGTCACGCCCTTCATGGTCTACATCTCTTCCAACTGTCGAAAAATTAACCATACCAACTCTCTTTTCCATATGAGTTGATGTTTTGTATGGATATTGTGTATTTTTTAAAAAGAATTCTAATCTCTCTCTAAGCTTAATGGTTGGCTCCCAATCATTTCTGTAAACTTCGTTTCCATCCACAAAAACATGGTTGCCAGCACTTTGCAAACAACCCTTGCAATTCATCCACACATCTTCACCTACTTGTTCTATTGTTTTTTCTTTATCTGACCCAGTAACTAGATAGACGTCATTTGTTTGCATAAATTTTAGGAAAAAATCTCTAAATTTTTCATCTATATGAAGTCTGCTGGGTGTTAATGTACCATCTACATCAAACGCATAAACTTTTTTCATTTTTGTTTTGTTATTTTAAATAAATTTCTTTATATAAATATAAAAACATTTCTTATATTTGTAGTAATATCATAGTATTAATACTAAATTAACATTCTTAATGGAAGTAAAATATAAAGTGGGGGACATAGTCTATTATATGAAAAAAGAATATGGAGAACACAGAGTAGAGAAAGTTGATGGTAACGAAGTTAAGCTATCTACAAACAAGTATTTTGGCGAAGGAAAAGACACCTTCTGGACTAATACAGAAAGGATAGAATTTAAAAAACATGAAACTGATGAGTGAAGACTTTAAATATGATTTGCCAATAGATTATAATAATCTTCACTGGTCTGAGCGTAAGAAAGTTAGAGAGCAATATGTTAAAGAACAAGATTACAAATGCTACTACTGTCAAGAAGATTTAAATTTAGATGCACCATCAGATGTTAAAAATTTAGACATAAACTGGGACTTATTTCCTCCCAACTTTTTAAAGTACCCAATTCACTTACAACACAATCATGATACTGGTATGACAGAAGGTGCAGTACATAGCTACTGCAATGCAGTATTGTGGCAATATTTCGGAAGATAAATAAATTATAAATAAAACAATTATTATGCTTAAACAAATATTAAATATTTTTAAACCTAAAACACAAATAGAAAAATTAGAAGAAAAATATAAAAAAACTCTTAAAGAAGCATTTGAGCTTTCAAAAATAAATAGAAAAGCAAGTGATGCAAAGTATTCAGAAGCAGATAGAATAGTGGATGAAATAGAAGCGTTAAAAAAAGAAAATAACAAATGAAAAAAATAACAAATATGCCTGGTCGTAGAAAGCCGCCACCGCCACCATCGAGGTTAATTAGAGAAGGGGAGAATCCGAGGAAGCCTAAAAAAACACAAAGACTACCAGAGGTAGATGTGACAAAAGTTTTTAAGTCTGCAGAAGGTGGTTCTGAAAAATCAACTAAGTACATATTTCTAATTTCTGTAGGTGTTTTAAATTTATTTCATGGCTTGTTTCATATAATACAATTTATACAATCAGCTCTTATTGTATCTTATGCAACCCAATCCCATCATCACCACAATGAAAGTTTTATAGACTCTGTTATGCATAATCCTATTTTTGCTCTTATTATGGGAGTTGTGGGTATATTAACTCTTGTCATTGGTATAAAAGATTATAGACATCATAAAAAATGTAATCACTAATAAAACAACATTATGAAAGCTTGGAAGCATCATATAGCTGAACACTTTGAAAATGGCTCTGTAAATTGGGATGCTGGTGCTGGTGCTGGTGCTACTATATTTCTAGATTATAATTTTATGATTCAATACTTAAAAAAAGATGGAAGAAGATGGTGTGTTGCCGAATTAAATGTTGAAAAAAATGAAATATTATATGATTTTAAAAATAAAGAAATGGTAACCTTAACGGTAAACAAAAATACTGCAACTCAATTTGATTATGTATAAAATGAGTAAAATGTCAAGAAATATGCTTGCCATTAATAGTTTAAAAACTATTTGTAATCGAATAATTACCACTCATACTGGCAGTTTTACAGACGAATATATTCGTCAATTAATTATTAAACAATTTAATATTGAAACAGGTATGTCAATTTCTGATTTAACAAGCCCAGAATCTATAGATAATGGATATGTTGAATTTTCATTTTGTACAGAATTAATTAATGGAAATCGTGTTTTGTTTACTGAAAAACACAATAAAACAATATATATAAAATTAAAATTTATGTTTCAATAATATGAATATACCAAAAACAATATATTCTGATAGAAATAAGATAGAAACGGTAAACAATTTTATTGTCAGCCAATTATATT
>Ga0206131_10002378_pt1 | contig 22829 bp, 23 predicted proteins | sample Helgoland_Spring_FD_148636 | JGI IMG/M metagenome (GOLD analysis project Ga0206131, IMG submission 148636) | Pelagic subsurface seawater microbial communities from Kabeltonne, Helgoland, North Sea - Helgoland_Spring_Bloom_20160517_1 | ecosystem: Environmental > Aquatic > Marine > Epipelagic ...
TTCATGAGCAATTTTAGTATAATCCCCATTAGCGAGATTATCATCAGTATTTGATGCTTCTATAGTTGGTGGGTTAACTGAAATATCATATTTAATTATACCAACACCTCCTGGCCCCCCCTGAACGAAAAGGAAATCATCAACATCATCTAATGCCATAAATCCAGAGCTAATGTAATTACCCCCAGGTTTTTGTTGGGCCGGTAACCATTGAGTAGAAAATGAAGAACCTGAATAATGTTTAGTAGTATTAGAGCTTCCAGTAATATTTGCTATTTCAGTAGTCCAATTAGGTATATTAAAGTTTCCATAAGTTTCATTGTTTGAGTTATGGTTATTTTCTGTATTGAAAAATAATTTATTATTAGAAGGTGAATATAATACTCCAAGTGCTTTAGGGGTAGATTGAACAGGAGATTGGTATATAAATAAAGTAGCTAATTCTGAAAATACTGGGGGATAATTTGTATAATACCCATTAGCAACTAACCAACCATAAGCAATAGAAGGATCAGATACTTCACCTAACCCACTTCTCCCTGGGATTTTATTAAACCAAAATAAAAACTCTAAATCACTTTCACTATCAGTACCCCAAAACCTTACACTACCAATATCACCTTCTGGTGTTGATGTAGGGTGATTCATTGCAGGGACATCTTTCCCAATAATATATCTATTATCTTCATCGGGTCCCATCCACCACTTAACCCCTCCAGGGTTATCTGAGTAGTTAGGGCCACCATTAACATCATTTAAATCTCCATAAGCTAAGTCCCCACTTTGACTAGTATTTGGTATTAAAGAACCAGGGTTATAAGCGAAAGGTCTAGTATTTGCCATCTTAAAGTATTATTTGTTTATAAATATCGAAAGATAACTTGATTTACCAAAGAATATTATGTATACTACTCAATAAAGGGGAGTTCTTTGACATTAATAACTAAAAAACTATGGAAATTACATCATTTATTTTGGGTGTACTTGCAGTCATTGCTATTATGATGGTTGCGATTACGTCTGTGAATTATATGGCATTCAAAACTCTAAAAAGAGATTTTGATAATTATGTAAGCAGTACTGAAAGAGTACTTGCTGATATCTACAGAGATAATGAAACAGCTCGACAAGAGCTACATTCTCGAATTACAGAAACAGAACAAAACGTTGTTCGACATACCGACTCTAGAGTCGATAAACTAGAAAGCAAAATCTATTCGGATTTTGATATTAAGAGAACCCAATCTCACCAATACTAATTAAATAACCCGTCGAGAACTCCCCATTTATTTCCATATTTAACGCGATATTATGCAACATTATTACACAACCACGACGCGTGGTGATATAACAATTACATATATTTATACACGTGAAAACACAACAACAAATTAAAGAATACGCTGCGATTGCACATTTATACTATTCAGAAGGAACCTTTACTAAAGATGAGGTTTATACCTGGATGGATGAATATGGGCTTGATGTTGTGAAATTGTTAAAAGGTAGAATCGAATTTACCTACTCAGATGATTGGTATTTAACTAAAATGATTATCTGGAAGAATGGTAAAGTTGAAGTAGAAACAGGTATATAATGATAGACCCCGAAAGACTTTTTAGTGCTTTTGAACTTCCTGAAGCTGAAGAAGGGGATATCTTTGTTGAACTTCAAAAAACCCAAACATTTAAATTGGGTATGTTCAAAAAAATTATTTGGAATCAAAAAAGCATAGAAGATAAGATGGGTAAATTTTTAGAAATGATGCCCGACTTAGCCGAAAAAATAGATTTTGATGGTGATGCAGGTGAGTTTGTAACTCATACTAGAGCTTGGACATATCTCAAAGATTATGATCCTACTTCAGAACAAGGCAAAGATGCTGCTAGAATTTTCGCAGATCAATACACTATTACAGCATGTGATTTGGCTATCTCATTTTGGGAAGAAAGAGAATCATATGAAAAGTGTGCCCATATCAAAAAAGTTCAAGATTTCTTAAAATTAAACGTGATTCCCTAACCTTTCTCCATTATTTTTAGGGTACAGAGGAAAAAATGAGAGAGAGAGGGAGAGGGGATGAGATGTCTCGCGACGTCTCCCGAGACGTAACAAAACAATATTATGAGAAATAAACAATTATTTGAACAGAAAATGGATCGCCTTGAAGGTAAGCTCCAACAGATTAGAGTAATGTCTAGTCGTAACATTTCACTCCAAGATCTATATAAGATGCTTGATGAGGGTGAAGAATTGATTGAAGACATGCGTAACATGCTTGAACGAGAATAAACTAAAATAAAAGTTATGAAACTAACAGCAGAACAAATCCAACAAAATTGGATCGAATTCCTTACAAACATCGAAACCCACATCACGGGAGAACGTAAACAGAAACTTCTTGATTTTTACAATCAATATCAAGAACGTGTTATGTTAATGCCCGCTGCCCACAAGAAAGAATATCACAACGCCTTTCCTGGTGGGTATGTTGAGCACGTTAACCGTGTTGTAAAAGCTGCCCTTTCTATCTCTGCCGTTTGGGAGGGATTTGGTGCCGACATGACTACTTTCACAACTGAGGAATTAGTATTTTCTGCTATTAATCACGACCTGGGTAAGATGGGAGATGAAAACCATGAATCATACATACCCCAGGATGATAAGTGGAGAAGAGAGAAACTAGGTGAAGATTATAAATTCAACACCAAAGTCCCATTCTCATCTGTCCCAGATCGTGGTTTATTTATGCTCCAGTCACATGGTGTGGTATATACTTTCAACGAAATGCTCGCGATTCAAACGCATGATGGTTTATACGACGCGGCTAATGAAAAGTATTTGAAAGCGTATATGCCCGAACAAAAACCACGTACTTCCCTACCATTCATACTACACCAGGCTGACTTGATGGCTGCACGTATTGAATTTGAGAGAGAATGGTTACCTAAGTTAAACGGTAGTTTGGAGAAGCAAAAAGAAAATTTTACCTTAAATGACAAGCCGAAAGGTGCTACCAAGCAGCAAAAAGCACTTGGTTCAATTAAAAGTGAAGGTTTAAAAAATCTACTAGATAACTTATGATCATAGCAATCATCTTACTATCCGTTTTGGTTCTTACTCTAGGGTATACGACCATAAACCTTCTTCGTAAAAATGAACAACAAGAAGATATCCTCGCAGGCTACCTAGAATACCTAGATAGACTATCGCGAGTAATAGAGGTTTCGGATACAAAGATGAAAGAAGTTGATTCAAGAGGTACGTTTAGTAGCGATGACGAAGTTGGTTTTTTCTTTCAACAAATAAAAGGGTTACAAGATATCTTAAGCGAGTTTAAACTCGATAAAGAATAAGATATTATGGCCATAAAAAAGACCCGAAGACCTAAGAGTAAAAACTACTTTACTCAAGATACAGAAGATGCTATTGTATTATACAATGGCACTTCTGATACTGATGTAAAGAGTAGAATTTACCAAGATCACATCCATTACCCATTTTTTAAGTTAACAGAGAACATCATCCACACCTTTAAGTTTTATTATACTGAAGTAGATGAGATTGAACATTTACAACACGAGGTAATTTGTTTTTTACTTTCTAAAATTCATTTATTTGATCCTACTAGAGGGGCCAAAGCATATTCTTATTTTGGTACTATAGCTAAACGTTATCTCATTCTTCAAAATCAAAAGAATTATAAAAAACGTGTACACAAGGCCCCAGTAGACGAGCTATTTAAAGACGACACTTACACTTATAGTATGGATGATCCAGGGGTACACAATGATCCCTTAAATCTTTACATTAATCTATTTGTAGACCACTGTACAGAAAATATCTATAAATTATTCCCTAAACAAAAGGATGCTGAGATTGCTGATGCTATCTTAGAATTATTCCGTAAGCGTGAGGAAATAGATGTTTTCAATAAAAAAGCACTTTACATCTATATTAGAGAGATGGTAGATGTTAAAACACCTAAGATTACTAAAATAGCAAACCAACTATACTCAGTATTTAAAGGTAATTATATTTTCTATCTCGAAAACGGATATGTAGAATTCGAATAAGGTTATATTTATACATGAATAAACACTATAAATATGAGTCAACAATTCGAAAAAACAATATTTGGTACTAAGAAATTCTCGGATTTACTTGAGGAGATCTATAATAACCAAAAGCGCCGCGAAGCGCAAGTAACCGCGCTTATATCCGAATTAAAACCGATGGTTTCCGACATTGGTGACGCTACACTTATTGTACCCCTCATTAAAGAATACATGGAAATTGGTGTTAAAAACGATGATGCACTAATTAAAATGGCTACGTTAGTACAACGTGCTCTAAATTCATCTAATGAAGATGGTAGTTTAGGTATTTCGGATGAAGAAAAAGCTCAATTACTTGAGGAAATGGAAAAATTACAAAGTAAATAGTAATGAGTTGGTTTGGTAATGATAATAAAGATAGAAGTAATTCTGTTCCTTCTTCTCAACTTATACCTGGAAGGGTTCTTAGTATAGATCAAACTTCAACCTTATCTAATGGAGATATTATGGTTGAGCCTATGAAAGTTACTAATAACTTACCTGGGAGTTTAGGTATTAAGGCTTCTCCTTTATTTCCTAATATTAAAAATTACCCCCTAAAAAATGAAACAGTATACCTCCTATCATTCCCAGGAGGTAATTTCTCTAGCAATCCAGGTGATGTAAAGTATTACTACCTTAGCCCAGTAAAAATTTGGCCTAATGCTACAAATACAAACCCAACACCAAATACTGCTGAAAACATTCAAGGTAGCAACCAAAATAAAAGTCTTCAAGAAATTGAATTAGGTTCCCCTAATGTTTCTACAAAACAACAAACCAGTAATTTTAAACCTGGGACTTACTTTACAGAAAAATCTAATATTTTCCCCTTATTCCCTTTCGAGGGAGATGTTATAGTTGAAGGTAGATTTGGTAATAGTATTAGATTTGGTAGTACTGATATTCAGTATGGTTCAAATACAACTCAAAATATAATCACCAAACAATTTGAAGAATCTTATACATATTCTTCAGGTGAGACTGACTTACCTTTAAGTTTTAACTCTAAATTAGTAGCAGTTAATAATAAAGTTGGAGCGTTTTTTCAAAAGTACGATGATGATAAGATATCTATCTTTATTGAATCTGTTGAATCTCAAGTCTCTAACCCTAACAATATAGTAGCAGGTGAACTTGCTAAACTTAGAGCACAAAAGGCACAAGATTTAGTACTAAGTCTTTCAAACTTTAAATATAATATAAGTGTTAACTCTAGAATAGGGGATACACCTTATATTCCGGGAAGAGACAAACCAGATGATCCTAAATATCTTAAAGATCAATACACTAGTATTAAAATTTTGGTTCAAGGTACTGAGGTAATTAACCAACCATCTCAACCACAGTCTTTAAATAACTGGTCTATATCGGGTTCAAATGGTGATCCTATTACTATTTTAAGAAATGGTCAAAACCCTGAGTTAACAGGATCTGCTCTTTCGTTAACAGTAGAGGATATAAATAAGGATTTATCTTCTGCTTATTTTACTTCAACCCAAAATATTCCTATTGAAGTATCATCTAAAAATGATTACCTTTCATATGGTGAAAACCAACCCACAGATCCAAAAGATTATAATAAAGCCCAAATAATCCTAAATTCAGGTAGATTAGCATTCAATACTACCCAGGATCATATAATGTTATCATCAAAAAAGAGCATTAACCTTAATTCAATTGAAGGTGTAAATGTTGATACTATAGGTCCTGTAGTAATAGAAGCACCTGAAATTAAGTTAGGTTCAAATGATGCTGAAGAATCTGTCTTATTAGGGGATTCAACTGTAGATTTATTACAAAGTTTAATTAGTGATTTGTCATCATTAACTAAAATAATGGGAAGTCAAATAGGTAATAATGGTATATTATTAGAACCTATGGGTACTACAGCACGTACTATTAGTAATAACTTAGATACTTATCAAACACAACTTGATAGTTTAAAATCTAATATTGTAAAAGTAGAATAATGGGAATATTACAAAAATTAAAAGATACTAAAGCCTTTTTTGAAGATTTAGAATCAGTAGAAGATAAATCCTTTGCTGAAGTAGTTTTAGAAGCTGCTGGAGTGAATGTCCCATTACCTACAGAAGATGAGGTTATAGAATTTTATACTGAGGTAGGAGAACCTACTAATCCTCTTACTAAAATTGATCCTAAAGAATGGACAACTTCTCAATTTTTAGCATACCAAAGTGATGTAAGAAAATTCCAAGCTAAAAACCGCTTTAAAGGTATTAAAGATGCTAGAAAATTAAAACGAGAAAAAAATAAAGAAAAACAAGAAAAAGAACGTAAAAAATTTAAATTAGACTTTATTACAGGTATTTTCAAATCTGTACAAGATGACCTAGATAAAAATATCCCTGAAGATCAAAAACCTAAAGGTGTTCAAAAATTAGGACAGTTAGCAGGTAATATAACTAAAGTATTAGCTAAAACTTGTTTACCTTCTATCCTTAATATGATAGAACAAACAGCATTAGATACATTTGAAGCTAAAAAAGCAGAAGTTAGGGAAGAATTAGGTATAGACGAATCCCTAGAGCAATTATCATCATTAACAGATCCTGCTAAATTACAAGAAGTAAAAGATAGACTATGTCCTACTCCTGATGTATTAGATAATATAATTAGACAAAGAGATGGTATAGTTGATTTTTTAAATAACCAACAAGTAAAAGTTAACAATTTAAAAATTACAGCTGGTGGTACTGGGGATGCTGTAAATATTTTATCTGATATCTTATTAGGAACAGATATATCAATTTTTATCCTTAATGAAGCTGCACAATTTTTTGCGGTTGATTCCCCATTTAGAACCCAAATAGAAAGATTAAGTAGATTTAGTACTACTATTAAAGAAGATAGAGACGGTAACCCTCGTATTCCCCCATTAAAAGGTGCAGTTAGTAATTTTTCAGTCCCATTAAATGGAGTTAATACTATGATTACCAAAATAGTACAAGCACTTGCTCCAATAGATGAAATTATAACATTATGTTCTCCTAATTCTACTTTAAACGAATTATCAGATGATGTTTTAATAACAGTAGCAGTTCAATTATCTGCTGGAGAAACTGAGGATGGGTCCTTATATAAAGGATTTAGATTAGAGATTGAAACTAAAAAATATACTGATACTGTAAACCAAAATAGAGCAGTAGGAAAAAATAACTCCGGAATTATATTAATTGCAACTGAATATTCATTTGCATCAGACCCTAATGTATTATTAAACGAACTTAAATTTATTATTGATAGAGACGATTTAAAAGCGTATTAAACCAATATTTATAATCATGAAATTAAACGAATTAAGAAAAGTAATTAGAGAAGAAGTGAAAGCTGCTATCCAAGAAGAATTAAAAGACATTCTTCTAGAGGCTGTTCGCTCACCTAAACCCGCAATTACCGAAAATCTTTCAGTTGCGGCATCAGTAAAACCAGACCCAGAAGCACAAAAAGCATTTAGACAACAAATGTTATCTCAAATGGCTGCAGGTAATGGAAATATGAATTTAACAACCGCAGATTCTAACACATTTAGACCTGCAGGACCAGCAACTGCTGAAGGCTCAGCCCTACCTGAAGGTAATGTAGGTTTAGACCAAATTATGGGGTTAATGACAGGTAAATAATGGCTTATAACGCTCAACAGATATCACCAATTGACTTTAGACCTAGTGTAGGTGTAGGGGTATCTCTACCCTTTAATGGTAATTCTTGTTTTAACACAACATTTACTACACAAGAGTCCATTAAAAGTAACTTAGTTAATTGGTTTTTAACGAACCAAGGAGAGCGTCCTCTAAATCCTAATTTTGGAGGTAATTTAAGACAATTTTTATTCCAACAAATCTCAGAAGATACTCTAGAATTCCTAGAAGAAGATATCCAGTCTCAATTGAGTACTGCTTTTCCTAGTGTAATTGTAGATAGCCTAGAAGTTACAACCAACCCCGATTATAACTCAATAACTGTAGTACTTAAATACAGTGTAGAGAGTACAAACATAAGTGATGAATTAAATATAACATTTGACTAATGGCTATAAATAGAGACATAAAATATATTAATAGGGATTTCGGGAACCTTAGACAGAATTTAATTAATTATTCTAAGACTTATTTCCCAACCACCTATAATGATTTTACAGAATCATCACCAGGTATGATGTTTATGGAATTATCCGCTTACGTGGGTGATGTTTTATCTTTTTACCAAGATAACCAATTCCAAGAAACTTTCCTTCAATACGCCCGTGAAGCTAAAAATTTATACGATTTAGCTTACATGATGGGATATAAACCTAAAACAACAGGTGTAGCTTTAGTTGATATTGATTTTTATCAAACTGTCCCTTCTTTATCTAATGAGCCTGATTACAATTACGCTTTATTAATAAGTGAAAATTCTCAAGTAACAACCCCTTCTGGAGTTAAATTTTTAGTAGAAGACCCAGTTGATTTTGATACATCATCTTCATCAGACCCAACAACAGTCTCTATATACGAGCAAGATGGAACTAACATTAATTCATTCCTATTAAAGAAGACTAGAAAAGCAATCTCAGCTGCTATTAATGAAACAACATTTTCATTCTCTTCCCCACAAGAATTTGCTACTCGTAGTATTACAGCTAATAATATCATTGGTATTTTAGATATTGTAGATTCTGATGGTAATGTTTGGTATGAAGTACCTTACTTAGGTCAAGAAATGGTGTATAATTCTATTAAGAATACAAACACAAATGATCCCAACTTCTCATCTCAAGAAGGAGATTCACCTTATTTATTGAAATTAAAACAAGTCTCTAGAAGATTTGCTACAAGATTCCAATCACCTACTACCTTACAAATCCAATTTGGAGCTGGTACATCAAGTGATACGAATGAAGAAGTAACACCTAATGCTGATAATGTTGGTTTAGGTTTACCATTTGAAAAAGATAAACTAACAGCTGCTTACTCTCCTCAAAACTTTATCTTTACAGATACTTATGGAATTGCCCCTTCAAATACAACTCTAACAGTTAGATATTTGACAGGAGGTGGCGCTACAGCTAATGTATCTGCTGGAAGTTTAACAACATTAACTGACAGTACAGTAGAATTTCAAGTAGCGGGTTTAGTAAGTAATTTAGCAGATGATACATTTAATTCACTTCAAGTTACAAACCCATTAGCTGCCTCTGGAGGTAGTGATGGTGATACTAATGAAGAAATTAGACAAAATGCTATTTCAAACTTCTCAACACAGTTACGTAGTGTAACTCAAGATGATTATTTAGTTAGATCTTTAGCAATGCCCCCTAAATATGGTGTAGTATCTAAAGCTTATATTGAACAAACTAAATTAAACACACTACTCCCAGGTGAAATCCCATCAACATTATCCTTATATGTTTTAAGTGCTAATGCTGAAAATAATTTAACTTTAGCGGGTAGTGCCTTAAAACAAAACCTACAAACTTATTTATCTCAATATAGAGTAATAGGTGATTCCATTAACATTAAAGATGCCTTTATAGTTAATATTGGTGTTGATTTTGAAATTACAGTTAGACCTAATTTTAATAGTAATGAGGTATTAAGAAAATGTTTAACAGAATTAAAAGCCTATTTTAACATAGATAAATGGCAAATCAATGAACCTATCCAAGTAAGTGAATTATTTTTACTATTAGATAAAGTTCAAGGTGTTCAAACTGTTAAAAATGTATTCATTACTAATAAAGTAGGAGAATCTTTAGGTTATTCTAAATACGCTTACGACATACCAGGAGCAACATTGAATGGTGTAATTTACCCATCAATTGATCCTATGATATTTGAAGTGAAATACCCTAATAGTGATATTAAAGGTAAAACAGTAAACATGTAATTATGGGACTTTTAGATAGATATAATAAAATAGTAGGAGTAGGAAACCCGCTTCAAGGTAATACAAGTACAGGTCTTATATTTGACCCATCATCACCACAACAAATAACTCAAGATAAAGTAACTGATTTTAATAAAACTAGTTTAGATTTAGAAGACCCAAATCCCTTAGGAGGTCCCATTAATGTATCTTATACTACCCAAGTAGGTGAAGACATAGTAACTTCTCCTACTACCCAACCATACACACCTAAAAACACTTACTCAGATAGCTTTACTAGCCCAGAATTAAAAGCACGAACCATAGATCCTTACAAATAAGATGGCAGTATATAAAATTTTCCCATATCAAGATACTACTTTGTATTCAATGTATCCACAAATGAATACTGGTATAGATCCTATTAGTCAAGTTTCTAACTTAAATTTTGCTATTGATAGTTCTCCATCTGTTGCTAGAACATTAATTCAATTTGATAACGATGAAATTAATAGTACCATTGAAAATGTTATTGGTAGTACGAATTTCCAAACTCGATTAAGATCATATATTGCTACAGCTCAAGGTATTGTCGAATCTTCTATTTTAGAGGTTTGGCCTATAGCTGTCTCCTCAGATTCAAATATTGGTTGGAATCAAGGTACGGGTACTTATTTAGACCAACCTCTAACTACAGATGGAGCTTGTTGGGAATCACCTTATTTTGCAGGCGATAATCAATGGCCTATAGGGATAGCTGATGTCTATGGAACCCCTTCAGGTTCATATAACGCTGCTTATGCTACTATAGGTGGTGGTGCTTGGTACACAGGTTCAGGAGGTAACGATTTTAATGTTACTGCTTCATTTGGTCCTAAAAGTGATAAAGATTTAAATATTATTGTAGATGATATTGTCCAAGCTTGGACAAGTTCAGCTTTACCAAATCACGGATTTTTAGTTAAATGGGAAGGTAGTGCCGAATTTAATACAAGTAAGTTAGTACAACCTGTAATGCAGTATTACAGTGTAGATACTAATACAATTTACCCACCAGAACTAGAATTTAGATGGGATGATTCATCTTGGATTACATCATCAGATATACCAGTATTAGATCAACAAAATATTTTCATTTCACTAGCAGAAAACCCAGGTATATTTTATGCTGAAAGTGTTAATAAATTTAGATTAAACGTAAGAGAAAAATATCCTAAACGTGAGTATGTAACCGGTTCTTTGTATACTAAACAACATTACCTCCCATCTGCTTCTGCATGGTACGCTGTAAAAGATTTAGATACAAATGAATTTGTTGTAGATTTTGATACTGATTATACTAGAATTAGTGCTGATACTACATCAAGTTACTTTGATTTATATATGAATGGTTTAGAACCTGAAAGATATTATCAAGTCTTAGTTAAAGTAGATGCTGGAGGTAGTACTACAATTTATAATGATGAATATTACTTTAAAGTAATTAACGGATAATGGAAACTAAGGTTAACTTAAATAAGGAAGTTTTTGCTAAATTGCAATATGAACAGGTAATTGACACTTCTTTTAGTCAATTGATTCCCCCTACATCTTCAATCCCAGTAGAGATACTACCTACAGTAGATGGTTTCTTCCAAGATTACGATAGTTTGTTTTTTCAAATTCCAAAAACCGGAGAAAATTCTCATGAAGAATTGATTATTAGAAGTACCGATTATATAGGTTATCAACCTTTAAATGATGAGATACAAGCTTTAACTGAAGAAATTACTTCTTTAAGAACTCAACTCTTGGAAACAAGACAACAATTAGCAGACTTAGCAAATGGCGGATCAAACTAATATAATACCACTTAATCCAAATAGTTTTTCATCTGAGGTATATTCACCACAGGATGAAAGTCTAATTACTTCTTTAACTGAAGATAATTCTTATGACTTAACTACGGATTATGTAGAATTTTTCGTATACAGTCTCAATAATTCTATAGCAGCCCCCTCAGGAAATGATGGGACTTTTAGCAATTATAGAGTTATAGATAACGAATTATATGTTGATCCTGAAGTCGATACTAATAGATTAGGAATATCTACAGGTACTGTAAATACACTTTACAATTTCTTTAGAAAGAGATTATCCTCATCCCCACAATCTACTTACTACATTTCAGAAATTTCATCAAATAGGACTGAAATTAGATTAGATTCTAATATTATAAGTAGAGCAAATATAATAGCATCTACAAATGAATTCATTTCATATAGAGAACAGGATGAAACATTCCCTGATTTTTATATTAATTTAGGTTCAAATAAACTGTACATAGCTAACAACATATTATTAGATACAGACAATACTGTCCTAATCAAATTATATGAACCATTACCACCAGAAGTACAAACTAAAACCTCACTATGGGTTGTAGAAAAAATATCTGAAGGTTTAGCATATAGAGTTGAATTCCCAACAACGGTTCAACTACCAACAGCCCAACAATTTACAATACAGGGTCCTAATTTTAATTTAGCTAGTAAAGGTGAATTAAATAATTCTACTGATAATATTACATTAGATGGTTTTACATCACCTAATAGTCAATCTGAAAATCAAGTAAATTCATTCTTTAATGATCCTAGTGTTAGTATTAGTGTTAATTATAGTAATTTTGGGGAATTTGTTAATTTCTCTTCTGCTAAATCAAGAATTGAAAACTTCTGGTATAAAGTAAGCTTAATAGAGTCTTCAAGTGCTTTATTATCTGTTATAGAAAATACAACAACTGGGACATATAATGGTATTAGTACAACATCTTTGAATGCTGTTATTTCTGATACTATTACTAATTTCGATAATTACGAGTACTACTTATATTTTGAATCTAGTTCAGATACTTACCCTAAATCTAATACAGAACCTCCTTACGAGAATGTTTCAACAGGAAGTGCTGCAGCCATAGCATGGTATGATAATAAAATTACTGAGGCCGAAAATTACGATGATTTAAATCAAGATTGGATTTATTATTCTACCCCAGAATATATAAGAGACGATTCAGATAATAGTCAATATTTAAACTTTACCAATATGGTAGGGCAATTTGTTGATGATAATATTTGGGTATATTTAAAAGATACAACAAACAAATGGGATGCCGATAACCGTATCAATGCTGGTGTTTCTAAAGATTTAGTAGCTCAAGTACTGAGAGATATGGGTGTTAAATTGTATCAAAACAACTTTAGCTCAACTGATTTATACTCAGCATTCTTAGGATTTACAGACTCTGGTAGCTTGTTCCCATTCCCTAATATGACTGGGTCACTTCCAACTCCTAGTGGGTATGAGTATATTTCAAATTTTATATCTTCAAGTGACGAGGCTATACCATTAGACGACATAAATAAGCGCATTTACAAGCGTATCTATCATAACTTGCCATACCTATTGAAGTCAAAAGGTACCGTCGCTGGTCTGCGTACTTTAATTACATCATATGGTATTCCTGATACAATTTTACGTACCAGTGAATTTGGAGGTAAAGATAGAAATAATGTAAACGATTGGGATCTTTGGAAACACCAATTTAATTATCAATATAATACTTTAGAAACGGGTTTTGTAACATCTTCTTGGAATCAAAACACAGATTGGTCTAATCCTTCACCACAAACTCTACAATTTAGATTTAAACTCCCAAAATCTGGAAGTAATGCTGTAGATAATGCTGAAAATCTATCTCAACAAGTACTTTGGAGTTTAGATACATCTCCTCAAATTGCAATAGGTTTAGATTATTATGGAGACGGATTTACTTCAGGCTCCTATTCGGGTTCAGTACCTTCCCAATCATTTGAATATGCTAATTTAGCATTTACAACTGATGGTTTTGCTACTACTTCTAGTATCTATTTACCTTTCTTCAATGGAGAATGGTGGTCAGTAATGCTAACTAAAGAAGGATCTGGTTTATTTACTCTATATGCAGGGGATAAAATCTATAATGGAAATGATGGTTCCCAAATAGGATTTTTCGAATCTACTTCAGTTGCTATTAATCCTAATGATTGGGATAGAGCTAACAATTCATATTTCCCAACTGATAGAAGAGGAGCAATAGGCCCCTATGAAGCATTTTCAGGTTCATACCAAGAAATTAGATATTTTGATCAAGCTATTTCTGAAAGTGTATTTAAGGATTATGTAATGAATCCCCAATCAAGTGAGGGTAATAGAATAAATGGCTCAGCTAATCAACTATCATTTAGGGCCTCTCTAGGAGGGGAATTGTATACTGGATCTGAATCAATACATCCTAAAGTTTCTTATCAAACACCTCAACCCTCATTTACTGGTGACGTTTCTAATTTCACGGTAGTAAACCCCGAAGATAGAACATTTACAGTAAATAGAGAATGGGTGTTCTACGATTCACCAGCAGTTGGTATAAAAAATAGAAATACAGATAAAATTAAACGTCAAGATTTAGTTTTACCTTCTGGTGATACCTTATCTAACCAAAAATCTATTCAACAAAAATCATATACTACTGACGATTATACTAATAATCTTAATTTATTAGAGGTAGCATTTTCACCACAAAACCAAATTAATGACGATATTATATCTCAAATCGGTCATTTTAATATTGGTGATTATATAGGTGATCCAAGATTGGTATCTTCAAGTGCTGATACTTATCCTTCACTAGTAGGTTTATCTAAAGAATACTTTGAAAAATATACATCAAGTTATGATGTCTACGATTACATTAGATTAATCAAATTCTTTGATAACTCATTATTTAAGATGGTTAAAGATTTTGTTCCCTCAAGAACTGGTCTTGCTTCTGGTATTGTAGTTAAACAACATATCTTAGAAAGACAAAAATATCCTACACCACAAGCAGAATGGACTAGACCTGAATATACAGGCTCTATTGGTTCTACTCCTGCTTTACTCGATGGTGCTAGATATTACGAAGCATCTACAGATTTTGAATCAAACCCTATAGTAACAGTAGAAGGTGGTGCTGGTGGTTCTGTAAACGAATTTAATGTGCCTGTAGGATTTTTAAGAGCTGTAGATACATCGATGCCCTCAACATCACTTAGTACTACCCCTACTACTTTATTTAAAAACGGTACTATAGTTAATGGAACTATTTCTAATAATGGGGTAGCTATATCTCCTAAAGGTATAATAGAAAATACAGGTAAGTTTACAATAGATTCAAACTATACATTTAAAGGAGATATCAATGTAGAAGTTAAAAACTCAACCACCCAAAGAACAATGGTGTTAGAGTTAGTAGAAGATAATAATGGTATTGTAAGTTCAATACAAAAATTAGTCCCTATTACTACAGGTGCTACTTACACTTCACTTACTCTTACTAATTGTATTTTTGAAGCTGGGAAAACTTATTATTTTCAACTTAAAACTACTACAGGTACTACTAATATTACAGGTGTTACAAGAGTTAATTTTGTTCAACAAGACGCACCTTTAACATTTAGATCAGGTCAAATGTATAGTGAGGTAATTAAAACCCCATTAGGAGATGTTACTGAAACTGTATCTAATAGTCATGAGTTTTATGATGGTGAGTTTAGTGGTTCCGCAGTATTAATTACAAACGGTGAATTAAATCCCGAGTGTGATACATTTAAAGAAGCACCTACCACAGAAGTCATCTACAACCTTTCAGGCTCATTTGAAACTACTACTTGGAATTTCCTAAATAAAATAGGGGGAGCTGACTACCAGTTAACTAATGCGGCTTCGGGTTTAGGTAAAATATATGCCAACTGGCAACTAGTTAAAACTGAATCAGCTACACGACAATTAGCTCAAGGTACAAACTATTACTTTAAAATAGTAGGATTTGGTATCAAAATTCCTAATTCTTTAAATGGAGTAAATATAGAAGACTATATAGTTCCTTCTAAAAAAATTAAAATTTTAGATGCTAACTTTACTCCTTCTAATTTTACAACAACAGGTTGGTCTGTAGCTGGTAAACAAGTAACAGGACAAACATCTGGTGATTTTACTCTTATCCCAACCTCAGTACAAAAACGTCAAGCATATCCTAGTGTTGCGGTAGGTGGTGAATATTTTTATGTTGAAACTGAACCCTCAGATCTAACATTTAAATTTTTCGTAGATGTATTCGATCCTGCAGGTGATGTAGATGATATAACAGTAGCGGCTAAAGGAGCATTAAACACTATATTTGAACCATTTGTTCCTCAAACATTCCAAAATAGTGATTGTAACCCATTGGTTAATAATGCTACAGATATTACTCCATCATTAGTATACTATGATGTTGACTATGCTAATAATCCTAATGTAGCAGTTAATTTTGGGGTTATTATGTCGGGTTCTGCTCCTAAAGCAAAAATTCAAGATTTCAATTACCATTCTAACAGAAGTATTATCCCACGTTATCAAGGCTCTAAAAATACATCTAATGATTATAATGTTTTAGATGGTGCTATTGATGCTACTCAAGCCCTATTTGGTTATTTCAATTGGGTAGGAGGTACTTCACCTGAATGGGGTAATGGTTTAGAAGATCGTAGTGTAGCTAATTTAAGGTTCCTTTTAGATGTTAATGGTAAAATAATCAAACCAATAGCAGATTCTAAAGGTATAAATCAAGGTATAGTTGAAAATAACTTTACAGAAGGTAAAATTGCTACCTTAGCATTCGATGATGAAACCGGATCATCAGCGGCATTCTCTAATCTATTAGGAGACCATACAATTTTCAAAAGTGGAAAAGATGTTGTTCCTATTATATACTCACAAACAGAAAGTATTTCAAATGTTAGTCCTGGTGGTTACACAGGTTCTCTAACATTTGGTCAAGGTGATCAAAATGAAGATACATCAATAGATGATTATAGATTAAGAGCCTTCTCAGATGCCAGCCAACTTTTAAGTAATGATAACACAGATGTAGAATTTGGATACGAACAATATTTAGGAGACTCAGGTTCTTTTACTTCAGATACAACATATTCAAACACATCTACAGGTGCTGGGGACCAACCTAATGAATTAGGGATTACATTAGAATTTAAAGCCTATCTACAACCCCAATTTGCAACTGGGACTTGGGCTAATACCGAAGTTGTTTTCCAATTTAAGAAAAATTCAACTTTAGTAGGAAATTCTGTTACATTAAGGTTTGATAGTTACGATGGTGTATTTTTATCATACTTTGATAGTAATGTAGATTCAAATGATGATATTAAATTAGTAGCAACAGCAGTTGATTATGATCAAGGGGGTACCCCAGTACTTCAAAACACTTCCTTCTTTAAAGTATTCCAAACCCCTCCACCAGGAACTGGTGCTGTGGGACCTGGGCTATCAGGTACTCCTAATTATTGGATAAAAGGGGGAAACCTAAACCAACCAGGATCAGAAAGGATACAACCTAATGCTTTAGGTCCTGTATACGGTCAAAAACAAGAAGATATAACTGGTAGTGGGTTCTTTGGTATTACAAATGATTTTTTACTTCAAGTAGGAGATGAATTCAGATTCCAAGGTACAGAAACCCAAACTTATAGAATTATAGAAGTAGATGAATCAACAACTCCTCCTACTTTTATAGTAGATAGATACGTTAATCTTACTAATACTGAAATGGACTGGTTCTTAGTTAGAAGATATATAGATAATCCTGCTAATATTATATTAGAGGTAGACAAACCAGCTGGAGGCACTTCACCAGGTATTTTAAAACCACAATACTTATCTAGAAATGCTGAAGATAATATTGACACTATTTTAGAACAATTAAGAAGGGACTCGCTAATTTAAACTATAATTTGGCGTAAAATTAAAACTAACATATATTTATAATAAACAACATTAGAAAATGGGATATTTAAATAATTCAGTAGTAACAGTAGATGCTATCCTTACAACAAGAGGTAGACAACTGTTAGCTCAAAATGACGGTTCATTCGTAATCACTCAATTTGCACTAGCAGATGATGAGATTGATTATACATTGTATAACCCAACTCACCCCTCAGGCTCAGCTTACTACGGTCAAGCAATCGAAGGTATGCCTTTATTAGAAGCATTCCCGAACGAGACACAAATCATGAAGTACAAGTTAACTACTTTACCTCGTGGTACTGCTAAAATGCCTATCCTAGATGTTGGTTACACTAATATTGTAATTAAACAAGGTGCTTCATTAGCAATTACTCCTCAAACATTAAATTACCTAGGTGGTAACCAATCTGAGACCTCAGGTTATACTGCTACAATTTCTGATGTTAGATTATTTAATACGTTTGAGGGAGTAGGTATTAATACAGCAGATGCAACTGCTCTAAATGCTTCAACTACTACACTAGGTACTAATGTATCTAAAACTGTAGTAGGTACTACTATTAACTTAACTGCAACTACTGTAAATACATTGTTTGGTTCAAATACTCAACTTCAAGCTACTTTGGTGATTGAAGGTAGAGACTCAGGAGCAAGAATCCAGGTACCAGTAACAGTAACTAAAGTATCCTAAAACCTAGATTATGTCATTTAAAGCATTCGAACAAGACGATTTTGTAGTATCAGCTGATAGTATTACCGCTGGCTTATGGACAGGTAACTCACCTGAACTTATTACATTCTTTACTTCATCTACCCAAGTAGCATCTTCTAATGGTGATTACTACATTAATGTATTTAATTCTGCTTCATTAACAGATATCCAATTTGCAATTGCTTATGGTGATGTTGATGGTAGTGGTTCTATAGAATACGATAGTGCAGTACCAGGGAAATCTCCTTCTTCTACAACTTATGGTCAATACCGTACTTTAGTACTAGGAGATGAATTAGCAGAATTTACTTTTGGTGGTGTAACCGCTCCAAACTTCTATGCAATCTCAGTAGATAGAAATAGATATAAAGGAGGTTTATTCCCGGGTTCAACAACCCTAGATTTAACTGTAGGTGCTAATACAATTTCTCTTACAGATAATTCTCAAGTTGCAACAACAGTAGAATTTAATGATGCTGGTAGAGTATACCAATTAGTATCGGGTTCAGCAGGTACAGTATTTGATACTACTTCAACAGGTGGTGGTATTAATGGCTACTCAGCCTCAGGCTCATACGGTTTATTCTTACCAGATATCGCTACTTATATTCTAAACCCATCAGCATTAGATGCGGCAGTAGCAGACGGTGGTATTTTATTAGGTACAACTAGAGGAGATAATGTTGATAGTGAAAATGCTGGTAGATTATACGATGCAATTGTAGACGGTGCTTCATTTACAGCAAATTCAGAAGAAACAATTACTTCCGATTTTATATTTGTAAGACCAAGAAGTTCAGAATTTAACTACTCAGAAAACCCATCATTTATCTCAGGTTCAACTGGTGAAGTATTATACAGCTCATTTATTAATAATCCTACAACTTATGTAACAACAGTAGGTTTATATAATAATGCTAGTGAATTGTTAGCAGTAGCTAAATTATCCACTCCATTAGAGAAAGATTTTACAAAAGAAGCTCTTATTAGAGTTAAGCTAGACTTCTAAAATGAATGGCAGCCTACAAACAATTTTTATCATCTGATGTAATTGTTACCCCATTTGAGGTTAACAAAGGGTTTACTTTTCCTTCATCTGAATTTACAGATAGCGATGTAAATATAGATCGTTTTGAAGGAGTAAATAATACTCTTATAAACAACTTTTCTAAAACTGGTAACAATAATGCCCAGTATAAAGTATTAATATATAGTTCTATTAAAGAATTATATTATTCTAACTTTACAACCTCTAGTTACGGCTCAGAACCAGTCTCAGCATCATTACTTCCAGGAGAAACACCTGAAGGTAATGTACTTAGAGGTCCCTCTAACTCTGTAGGTAGATATGAAAATTATCTCCAATCTACTTTAACCCAATCTAGATTTATCCCTACAGGCTCTGGAAATAAAATTGCTGCATTTTCAATTCCATCACGCCTATTTGGGGATTATATTCAACCTAACTCATTTATTTGGGAAGATAATACTAATAATGTTACTTTTACTGATGATGGTGAAGGTAATCTCATCTCAGGTAGTACAGTAGTAGGTAACATTATTTATCCTCATGGGATGGCAGTTATTACTAACCAAGATTTTACAATGGCTAACTTAGTTAGTGCTACAAATGTAACTTGTTCATTCTCTAGTTCATTAAAAATATTTGAGACTCAATACAAAGCAACAATAAGCGAGTTCGAATATAATTTCTCACAAAACCCATCTATTATTTCAGGCTCAACAGATGGTTCAGTATACGATTTTACAACAGGTAGTTTCTTTCAACCTTATGTTACTACAGTAGGATTATATAATGAGGCTCAAGAGTTATTAGCGGTAGGAAAATTATCACAACCCTACCCATTATCTCGTACAACAGATACGACATTCTACATTAATATAGATAGATAAAATTATGAATTGGTTATACAAAGGCGAGGAAATGTCCTCAATAGAGGATTTCCCTACCTCAACTTTCGGTTTTACTTATAGAATAGTCCATACCCCAAGTGATAAGGCTTATATAGGTAAAAAAGTCCTACAATTTACTCGTAAAGCTAAATTAACTAAAAAAGATTTAGCATTATATGAAGGTACTAAAGGACGTAAACCCTCATTTAAAAAGATAACTAAAGAATCTGATTGGAAAGAATATTGGGGTTCAAATAAATATCTTTTAGAACTATTAAAGACTGAACCTAGAGAAAACTTCAAACGTGAAATTTTAGCTTTGGCTCCTAATAAAAAGTTATTAACTTACGAAGAGACAAAAGCGTTATTCGTATATCAAGTGTTAGAAAAACCCGAAGAGTTCTTCAACGATAATATTTTAGGTAAGTTTTACACAAAAGACTTTGATTTCCAAGAATAGGGTTGTATATTCACCCTTATATGGTAAATCATTTATTAGTAAACATAGTTAACTCCGTTCTAGGAGCGGGTAAAGCTACAGCTAGAGGTAATCAAGCGTACCACTGTCCGTTTTGCCATCACTCTAAACCTAAATTAGAGGTTAATTTTACTGATGGTCAAAAGAATCCTTGGCATTGTTGGGTATGTAATAAAAAAGGTACAAATCTAGTTACCTTACTAAAACAAGCTAAAGCCCCAGCTGAAAAAATAGCTGAAATTAAAAAACACGTCTCTTACAAAGATTACAGAAGTAATACTAAAAAAGTAGAGGCAATCCACCTACCAAAAGAGTTTAAAGCATTTACAGATATATCTAAAGGTGATATGACTGGTAGACAAGCATTAGCTTATCTAAAACGTCGTAACGTAACTAAAGCGGATATATTGCGCTACAATATTGGTTATTGCGATGGCGGTGTCTATGATAAGATGATTATAATACCGTCGTATTCCCACGAAGGTTCCCTAAATTATTTTGTGGCTCGTAATTTCAATGAACACAGCCCTGTCAAATATAAAAACCCACCAATGAGTAAAGACACAGTTCCATTTGAACTGTTTATAAATTGGTCATCACCTTTGATTTTGGTTGAAGGTATGTTTGATGCTTTGGCAGTAAAACGAAATGCTATACCATTATTAGGTAAGCATATCCAGAGAGAATTAATGAAAAAGATTGTTACCTCACAGGTACAAAAAATATATATAGCTTTAGATAAGGACGCGCAACAGGATGCCGTTAAGTTTTGTGAACAGTTAATGGATGAAGGTAAGGAAGTATATTTAGTAGATTTAGAAGATAAAGACCCATCGGAAATGGGATTCAAAGCTATTACTAATCTTATCCAAAAAACAACCCCACTAGATCAATACGATTTAATGGCTAAAAAATTACAATTTGTATGAGTAAGAAAGTCCTAAAGAATTCTTACAAGCGTATTTTGGAAGTATCATCTGATGCTAAACAAATTACAATGCCTGATTCACGTTACTATCAGCGTAATGGCGACTATTACCCATCTATCACTTATGTTCTAGGTACTTACCCAAAAGGTAAATACTTTGAAGACTGGTTGAAAAAAGTAGGATATGCCTCGGAGCACATCGTACGTAAAGCAGCTGATCAAGGTACAGAAACACATGAGATGATCGAGGATTATCTAAATGGTAAAGAGTTAAACTTCTTATCACCTAAAGGATATCCACAATACGATACATTGGTTTGGCAGATGTTCCTTAGATTTGTTGATTTTTGGGAAGAATATAAACCTGAATTAATCGAGACCGAAGTACACTTATTCTCAGATGAGCTTAAAGTAGCAGGTACTTGTGATATGGTTTGTAAAATTGATGGTGAACTTTGGATTATCGATTTTAAAACATCTAACCACCTCCAAACAACATACGACCTTCAAACTGCGGTTTATGGCAAGTGTTACGAGGAATGTTTTGGACATACTCCAGATCGTTATGGTGTTTTGTGGTTAAAATCTAACAAGCGTAAAGGAGCAACTGGTAAGATTCAAGGTAAAGGATGGGAGATGTACGAATCATCTCGTAGCCAAGAGGAAAATCTTGACATCTTTATGACAGTTAAAAAATTATTTGATTTAGAAAACCCAACCCACAAACCAGCATTTACTAAATTTAGAACATCTGCGCGCCGAATACTTGGAGATTAAGGGAATCTTTCGTATATTTATTGTAAATGCGCGTTTATGATATCGTTAGTACAATTATTAAATGAAGTGGAAGGTAAACCAAAAGCTATCATATTAGCCGGTGCTCCTGGTGCTGGTAAAGGTACAATCCTTAAGGGATTAGATCTAGGAGGTTTAAAAATTATGAATATAGATAATGTATTCATT
>Ga0206131_10002379_pt1 | contig 22827 bp, 11 predicted proteins | sample Helgoland_Spring_FD_148636 | JGI IMG/M metagenome (GOLD analysis project Ga0206131, IMG submission 148636) | Pelagic subsurface seawater microbial communities from Kabeltonne, Helgoland, North Sea - Helgoland_Spring_Bloom_20160517_1 | ecosystem: Environmental > Aquatic > Marine > Epipelagic ...
CTCAGTTCTTGGAAGCTGGTGCGGTATTCGCTCCATACATTCCATTAATCATGACTCCTTTGGTATACGATCCAGATACATTCGTACCAAGAAAAGGTCTATTGACTCGCTACGCGAAGAAAATGTTGAGACCAGAATTCTACGGTAAGATCTACGTAAACGGATTGAACTCTCTATAATAGAGTAAGACCATAGAAATGATTGAGCCCCGCATTAGCGGGGCTCTTTTTTATATGTATAATAAACAAACTTAAACGTTATTATTTTATGGCATCCAATCATCACAATGATGAGGTTTTCAAAGAAAAAAGAAAGCCTAAAAATCCAATCAAATTTAAAATAACATTAAACGAAGAGCAAAAGGAAGCTAAAGCAAAAATCCTACAAAATACAGTTACATTATTAGCCGGCTCGGCTGGTTCAGGAAAGACATTATTAGCATGTCAAATTGCCCTCGAGAAATTATTCACGAGAGAAATCGAGAAAATTATTATAACACGTCCTACGGTGAGCAAGGAGGAAATCGGGTTTTTACCGGGTGACCTCCGCGAAAAAATGGACCCATGGGTACAACCGATTTATCAAAATATGTTCGCATTGTATGATAAGGTAAAAATTGAAAAACTTATTGAAGATGGCTCAATCGAAATCGTTCCTGTATCATTTATGCGTGGTAGAACATTCCTAGATTCAGTCGTAATTGTAGACGAGGCTCAAAACGTTACACACGAGCAAATGGAAATGATTGTAACTCGTTTAGGTTTACGTTCTAAAATGATGATATGTGGTGATTCACATCAAACTGATTTGAAGAAAAAATCTGAATCTGGTTTTAGGTTCCTATACTCAGCGGCCCGTAGAATAAAAAATCTATGTGCTATTACTTTAACAACTAATCATAGAGATTCAATTGTAGAAGATTTAATTAGTCTATATAATGAGGCTGAGGATATGGGAATTGATTTGGGTACATCGGGTTCTGCTAGAAGACGTAAATAATTACCCCCTTTTCAATATTTATAACTAAAACATTCAATGGCTAATATCTTAATATATAGTGGTTCATCAGATTTTGCTGCTGCATCTCAATCTTATTATGCTAATCCTACAGGTAGTTCTCCTACTCCATTTGGGTTTTATGATAATGATGCCCAATTCCAAACAGATGCCAATAAAGTAACAAACTTTTGTGCTCGTAGATTAGGATGGCCTATTGAAAATGTTGAATTACAAGATATTCAATTTTGGGCTGCTTTTGAACAAGCAGTAACTGTATATGGAAATGAGTTATATGCCTATAAACAACGTGAAGATTATTTATCACTAGAAGGAGCTGAGGGTTTTTCATACTCTGCTTCAGTAATAGCACAAACTACTTTTGAAAATACATTAGTAACACCTAATTTTAGTTCTATTGTTAGATTATCTGAACAATATGGAGAACAAGCAGGTGTTGGTGGTAATGTAGATTACCATAAAGGTATGATTGCGTTAACAGCATCAGTTCAAGACTATGATTTAGAAGCTTGGGCCATAGCAAATAATGTGACAGGTAGTAATGGTGAAGCTCAAATAGAAATTAAAAGGATTTTCTACCAACCATTACCAGCATCATTTATGTTCTTAGGTGATATGGGTTACAATGGTACTGCAATCGCCATGTTTGGTGATACTGCAGGTTATACAGCATATGGAGCTAATAGCTTTATGATGATGCCTTTAAGTTTTGACATGCAAGCAATTCAACAAGTAGAAATGTATAGAGATGTATTATTTTCTAACTATTCATTTGAATTAGTAAATAATAAACTTAGAATATTCCCAATTCCTGATGCTGATGATGCGTTCTCAAAATGTCTTTATTTTGAATATGTTAATAAAATTGAAAGACTAGACGACAGTTTAACATCAGGTTCCTCTCAAATAAATAATATATCACAATACCCATATAACAATCCTATTTATAATACTATCAATTCAGTAGGTAGAAGTTGGATATTTGAATATACATTAGCTTTATGTAAAGAAATGTTAGGGTATGTTAGGGGTAAATATCAAACAGTTCCAATCCCAGGCGCTGAAGTAAGTTTAAACCAATCAGATTTAATTGCTTCTGCTAATGTAGAAAAAGAAGCATTAGTAACTAAATTAAGAGACTACTTTGATCAAACTTCACGTCAATCACTATTAGAAAGACGTTCAGCCGAATCTACAGCTCGTATGAGTGAATTAGATAAAGTACCAATGGTAATTTACGTAGGATAATGGCATTATACGGAGAAGCAAGAGATATAAGTTTCTTTAGAAACATAAATAGGGAATTAATGGGTAACATTATTTCCCAACAATGTGTTTACTACAAATATGATTTAGGTGAAACTAAAGTAAATATATATGGTGAAGCCTCTAAAGGAAAATATTATCACCCACCAGTCCAATTAAATTGTTTAATTGAAAGAAGCGACCAACAATACCCAGAAAGTGAATTAGGTGTTAATTTTACATGGGGTATTACATTCAAATTCTTTAGAGATGATTTATTAGATCGTAATAAAGACTTTAATAAAGATTGGCAGTTTAATAGTGTATATGGAGCTAATTTAGTTCCTGAAGTAGGAGATGTTATATTATACAACCAAGGATATTACGAAGTAGATACTACAAATGCTAACCAATATTTTGTAGGTAAAAACCCAGCATACCCAGAATTAGATTCAAACGGTAATAATGCTTTAAATGAAACTGATTTAGCTGATTTTGGCTCTAGTATTTCAATTATTGTTAATACTCATTATGTACCAGCAGATAAATTAGCATTATCTCCATTTAAAGAAAGATTTTAATGGCTAAGAATAATAGAAAACCCGTACCAAAATCACAAAGAGAAATAAGTGAAGGTTTAGTTACCCCATTTGATTCTACTATGGGTAACCCTAATGGTCCTAATAAATACTCAGTTGATCCTGATATTAACCAGGCTGGTATCCCTTTTAATCGCTCCGAACAAATGTCTCGTAAGGGGGATAGCTATAAACAATTTTCAGTAGGTTTAGAAGATATAGATGAATCTATATTTTATTATTTCAACAATGTAATTAAACCTTTTGTTTATCAAAATGATGAACGTATAGCAGTACCTGTGATTTATGGTAATCCTGAAAGGTGGAAATCATACCAAAAAGATGGGTACTATAGAGATAAAAATGGTGCTATGATGATGCCCATTATCGCTGTTAAAAGAGATTCAATTACTAAAAATAGAAGTATAGCTAATAAATTAGATGCTAATATGCCTAATTTATATACTAGTTGGCAAAAAACCTATAGCGACAAAAACTTTTACTCTAATTTTAATGTATTAAATAATAGAGTCCAAACTAAACAATTTATCGCAAATGTAGTCCCAGATTACGTTAATTTACAATATAGCGTTATTATACAAACTTATTACATGGATCAACTAAATAAAATAGTTGAGGCAATTAACTATGCTTCTGATTCATACTGGGGTGACCCAGAACGCTTTAAATTTAAAGCAATGATTGATGGTTTTACTAATGCTAACCAACTTACAGATGGTCAAGAAAGAGTTGTTAGGAGTAATTTTACTATCAATATGTATGGGTATATAATACCGGATATAATCCAAAAAGACTTAGCTTCAGTTAAGAAATTTAATTCAAAATCGAAAATAATTTTCTCAATGGAGACTACTTCTAACCCAGAGGTATTTGAACCTAATCCTCAAGTTGCCCCACCCGTAGGAGGTTCTGGAGCTCCAAGAGATAGATTAGCAGAAAATGTTAATACAAGAAAAAGAATAAACACAGATGAGTAACGTAAGATTTTTAGATAATGTAGCAGTAACTTCTTATGCTGCCTCTAATCAATTAGTTGGTTCAACATTCCCTAGGGTAGTATTCCCTGGAGAAACAAAAACTGTCCCTACTAACCAAAACTCATATGCCTTTGAAGTATTTAACCAAGGTATTATTAATATTACTAGTGGTATTGGTGTTACCTTTGGAAGTGAAACTGTGTATTCACATGGTTTATTAAGAATGGAAAGTAAATTTGTTAATGAGGGAACAATTAATGTAAATGGTATCCTAGAAATAGGTGATGTTTTCACAACCTAACAAAAAAATATAATATTTATACATAAACGTACGTACAAGTGGCTCAAATTAATATTTCAAATACTGGCACATCAGGAATAGAATCTCCTCAAACAGGAGTTGTAGCTATTTTCTCCAACAGTGCTGACTCAGGAAAACTTTATTATAAATTTTCAGATGGATCTATCTCACCTGTAGACACAGGTGGTGGTGGTGGTTCCGGTTCATCCGGTACTTCAGGTACTTCAGGAGCACAAGGTCCAGCAGGTACATCAGGTGTCGCAGGAACTTCAGGAACTTCAGGTACTTCAGGAGCACAAGGCCCAGCAGGTACTTCAGGTGTCGCAGGTACTTCAGGTACATCAGGAGTTGCAGGAACATCAGGTACATCAGGTGTCGCAGGTACTTCAGGTACATCGGGTGTTGCAGGTACATCAGGAACTTCAGGTTCAAATGGTACTTCAGGTACATCAGGATTTGGTACTTCAGGTACATCAGGCGAAAGCGGTACTTCAGGTACATCAGGCGAAAGCGGTACCTCAGGTACATCAGGTGAAAATGGTACTTCAGGAACCTCAGGTGTCGCAGGTACTTCAGGAACCTCAGGTGTCGCAGGAACATCAGGTACATCAGGATTTGGTACTTCAGGTACATCAGGGTTTGGTACTTCAGGTACATCAGGATCAGGAACATCTGGAACTTCAGGTATAGATGGAACATCTGGAACTTCAGGTGTCGCAGGTACTTCAGGAACTAGTGGTGTAGCAGGAACATCAGGAACTTCAGGTTCAAACGGTACTTCAGGTACATCAGGATTCGGTACTTCAGGTACATCAGGATTTGGTACTTCAGGTACATCAGGATCAGGAACATCTGGAACTTCAGGAGTTGCAGGAACATCAGGTACATCAGGTGTCGCAGGTACTTCAGGTACATCGGGTGTTGCAGGTACATCAGGAACTTCAGGTGAAGCAGGTACATCAGGAACTTCAGGTGAAGCAGGTACATCAGGAACTTCAGGTCAAGGTATTCCTACAGGTGGTACATCAGGTCAAGTATTAGCTAAAATTAACAGTACAGACTACAATACAGAATGGGTAGACCAATCTGGAGGTGGTGGTGGTGGTGGTGCTACTGCTTATGCTATTAGAATTAATTATGATACTAATAGTGACCCTGATACTTCAAGTCAAATTACAACATCACCTTACTCTAGTAATACAGTAACAGTAGCTTTAAATGCTGTAAATGATGTAACATTCCAATTTGGCTCAGAAAGCCAACCACCGTTATCTGTAACCGGATATTTTTATAATGCAAATACTGATAAATATGCAGTTTCAACATTTGGGTTAGGTAGCAATGGATATGAAATTTCAAGTGCATTAAGTTCAACAATCTCTTCTAACCAAGCAACTAATACATTCTTTAGTTCATTTAGTTCAGATAACTTAAAATTTGATCTAACTCCCGCTAATTATGGTGGTGCTAAGAAAAATCTCCCTCCAGTTTTTATTCATGTTTATATGGTATTTACTTTTGCATAAAAAATAATTAACACATTTTTAAGAGCCCCTCATTTGAGGGGCTTTTTTTAATATTTATTAATGATTAGTCTGTTTGGAAAATGAAAAACAACTATTACTTAACTTATATATAAAGTAATATTTTAATAAATGGCGCAATATAACCCAGAACAACCCGCATTAACACTTGCGGGAAGTATACAAGGTAACGCAGTAGGAAAAGACAAATACGGCATTAATGACCAAACAGGTTTAGGTCCTAATGGTGCTGATAAATTTATCTCTTATGATATAGTAATATCATCAATATCAACTCAAACTGTTGGTGATAGTGATGTAAGAGACTCTCTTGGACTAAACGTAGGAGGTCAATATAATGGTTTAGATATTAAAGTAGGTGATTGGGTATCGAGTGCAGATGGTGCTCGTATTTACCAAATTACTGAAATTTCAGAAAAAGCAACTTCTTATATCTCATGTTCTATTGAAGATACTGGAATGGTTATTGCTAAAACTAGAAGTGATAGAGTTAATAGTATTTCAGACGGTACTGGAGTTGTTATATTTGAACTTAGTGACAATGATCAACCAGTATTTGCTATTAATACTTTAAATGATTTTAGTAATACTACTGCAGTAAATGCAATCCAAACTTACTTTAATGTTTATGAACCTTTTGAAAGATTTACATTTTACCCTGATAACACTGGTAGTGTAGATATAGGTGATCTAGTAACCATTACAGGTTCAGTATTAGGATCCCAAGTTTCTCCTTATAGATTACTCCCAGCAGAAGAAGATGATACTGTTATTGGGGTAGTTTCTGATATATATGGTGGTAATAATATTAATGTTCGTCCTTACAACAAAATTATTACTAATTTTACCTCACCAGAACTATTAACTGATGGTATTATAGGTTCAACTTGGTACTCAAGTGGAAGTGATGGAGCGTATGTTACAAGTAGTGAATTTGGTGACGCTAAGTTTTTCCAATTATCCTTACCAGTAGGATCTTCAGTAACAGGTAGTGTAGATGGACCTAGTTTAGATGAAACTCAATACAATTTAGAAATTAATGGAGTTGATGTAATTCCACAAGATGCAGGAGGTAGTACATTAACATTAGCTCAAATAGTAAGTGAAATCAATAACTCATTTTCTTCAGCTTATGTATCAGCTTCTGTAAATCAACAAGGAGGTGGATTTGCTTCTGCTACTACATTAGGAGCAGCAGGATCAGGAGGAGCTGCAGGTACTTTAGCTTACTCCCCTGATTTAATTATAGTATTAGATGGTAATACAGGGGGAACAGGTTCTTACCCTTCAGCCCCAGCAACCTTCTCTATTACTTCACCTAATGGAACTACATTTAGTGTAAACCCACAAACTGCAGATTCAACCTATTCAGGATATCCTGTAGCAACAGCAACACAAATAGCATCTGACATAAACACGGCCGCAACAAGTGCTGGTGCAGATGTAACAGCTACCTCTGGTACTAATACATTAACAATTACAGGTACAGGAGCTGGTACTTTAATTATATCTAATACTACAAATGACCCATTTGGTGGAGCAGCAGTAGGTAATGGCTCAGGTACAGGTTTACCAACAGGGACATTTAGTGCTCCTGCTTTAGAAGAATATTTAACTTTAGAAAGAACAGATGGTGGTGATATTTTACTTCAAGGTAGTTGGATAGAAAGTGTTAATGGTGCAGGTTTATGGGGAGTTTCAGGTACCCCTCCTTTCTTATTAATGCTAGAAAATGATAATGATACTTTAAGTACTTATTATACAGGTTCATTATTAGATAATAAAACACAAAATATAAATTTCTCAGGATCAGGCGTTGAAGTAACTACTTCAGGTTCTGATGGAATATTAGTAAATATAGACTCAAGAATCCCAGTATCAGCAAGTGATGCTGGAGTTGGTTTAGCAACAGAATTTAACTTTAGTGGTTCAGGGGTAGAAGGTGTAACCATCTCAAATGGAATTGCTACAGTAGAAATAACAGGTGGAGCTGGTAGTGGTACTTCAGGTTCATCTGGTACATCAGGTGAAAATGGTACATCAGGTACTTCAGGCGAAAGCGGTACATCAGGCTCATCAGGTACAAGTGGTGAATCGGGTACTTCGGGAACTTCAGGTACATCAGGCTCAGGTACATCAGGTTCATCAGGTACAAGCGGTGAATCGGGTACATCAGGTACTTCAGGCGAATCAGGAACCTCAGGCACATCAGGTGAATCAGGTACCTCAGGTACTTCAGGTATAGATGGAACTTCAGGTACAAGTGGTGTTAATGGCACATCAGGAACCTCAGGTGAAAGCGGTACTTCAGGTACTTCAGGTGCTAATGGCACATCAGGTACCTCAGGCGAATCAGGCACTTCAGGTACATCAGGAATAGATGGCACTAGTGGAACATCAGGTGCTGATGGTACTTCAGGAACTTCAGGTGAATCAGGTACTTCAGGTACATCAGGTGAAAGTGGCACTTCAGGTACTTCAGGTGTAGACGGAACTTCAGGCACATCAGGAATAAATGGCACTAGTGGAACATCAGGTGCTGATGGTACTTCAGGAACTTCAGGTGAATCAGGTACTTCAGGTACAAGTGGTGCTAACGGTACTTCAGGCACAAGTGGTATTGATGGTACCTCAGGAACTTCAGGTGCAGACGGAACCTCAGGAACTTCAGGCGAAAGCGGAACATCAGGAACTTCAGGTATTAGTGGTGTAGACGGAGGTGATGGTTCATCAGGTACAAGTGGTAGCTCAGGCACTTCAGGCTCATCGGGTACTTCAGGCTCATCGGGTACCTCAGGTTCAGGTACCTCAGGTACTTCAGGTATAAACGGAACATCAGGTACAAGTGGTGCTGACGGTACTTCAGGCACAAGTGGTATTGATGGTACTTCAGGAACTTCGGGTGAATCCGGAACTTCAGGCTCATCAGGTACTAGTGGCTCATCAGGTACTAGTGGCTCATCAGGTACTAGTGGCTCATCAGGTACTTCAGGGAATGATGGTTCAAGTGGTACTTCAGGCTCATCAGGCACATCAGGCTCATCAGGTACTAGTGGCTCATCAGGCACATCAGGAATAGATGGTACTTCAGGTACATCAGGTACAGACGGAACCTCAGGAACTTCAGGTTCATCAGGCACATCTGGTTCATCAGGTACTAGTGGTTCATCAGGTACTAGTGGTTCATCAGGTACTAGTGGTTCATCAGGTACTAGTGGTTCATCAGGCACATCAGGAATAGATGGCACATCAGGCACAAGTGGTATTGATGGTACTTCAGGTACGAGTGGTGTAGATGGCAGTTCAGGTACTTCAGGCTCAAGTGGTACTTCAGGTAGTTCAGGTACAAGTGGTTCCTCAGGTACATCAGGAAACGATGGTTCAAGTGGTACTTCAGGTAGTTCAGGTACTTCAGGCTCATCAGGCACATCAGGCTCATCAGGTACTAGTGGCTCATCAGGCACATCAGGAAATGATGGTTCTTCTGGTACTTCAGGTAGCTCAGGTACAAGTGGTTCATCAGGTACTTCAGGCTCATCGGGTACAAGCGGTAGCTCAGGTACTTCAGGTGTTTCAGGTTCTAGTGGTACTTCTGGTTCATCAGGCACATCAGGATCTTCAGGTACATCAGGAAATGATGGTTCATCAGGAACATCTGGGTCTAGTGGCACTTCAGGCAGTTCAGGTACTTCAGGTTCAAGTGGCACTTCAGGCAGTTCAGGTACAAGTGGTTCATCAGGTACTTCAGGGAATGATGGTTCAAGTGGAACTTCAGGTAGTTCAGGTACTTCAGGTTCATCTGGAACTTCAGGCTCAAGCGGTACTTCAGGCGTAGATGGTTCATCAGGAACATCGGGCTCATCAGGTACATCTGGCTCATCTGGAACCTCAGGTTCATCAGGTACATCTGGCTCATCTGGAACCTCAGGTTCATCAGGTACATCTGGAACTTCAGGAAATGATGGTTCAAGTGGTACATCAGGAAGCTCAGGTACATCAGGAAGCTCAGGTACTTCAGGTAGTTCAGGCACTAGTGGTTCATCAGGAACAAGCGGAAGCTCAGGTACTTCAGGAAATAGTGGTTCCTCAGGTACAAGCGGTAGCTCAGGTACATCTGGATCATCAGGTACTTCTGGTAGCTCAGGTACTTCAGGCGCTGCAGGCTCAAGCGGTACTTCAGGTTCATCAGGCACATCGGGGTCATCAGGTACAAGCGGAAGCTCAGGTACTTCAGGTGCTGCAGGCTCAAGCGGTACTTCAGGTTCATCAGGTACTTCAGGTTCATCCGGTACAAGCGGAAGCTCAGGCACTAGTGGTTCATCAGGTACTTCAGGTGCTACAGGTGATTCAGGTTCCTCAGGTACTTCAGGTTCATCCGGTACAAGCGGAAGCTCAGGTACTAGTGGTTCATCCGGTACTTCAGGTTCATCCGGTACTTCAGGTGCTACAGGTGATTCGGGTTCCTCAGGTACTTCAGGTTCATCCGGTACTAGTGGTGTAGCTACTATTATAGATGATGCTGATCATAGAATTACTACAGCAACAGGTACATCAGGTGTATTACAAGCTGAACCCGATTTTACATTCGATCCATTAACTACAGGTGTAAATAGACCTATATTAAGTTTAGGTCATGTAGATCAAACTACTCAAGCAAAAGAAGCTACATTTATAAATTACGGAAAAAGCATAATTAGTGGTTCAGGTATTCCTGGGATAACTTCTCAACGTGGTTTATATTTTACCAATAATTCAGGTTCCTTATATAATTCATACATCAGACATAATGATGATATGGAACTCGAATTATCTAGTAGTGTTGCTATTAATTTAGTAGGTACTGTAAACCAAGGTCAAGGATCAGGTGGTGGTAGTTTAATCCAAACATTTGCTTATAAAACTACAGTTGGTACATCAACACAACAAGATGCATTAGCAAATTCTAATATTATAATGGGATCAGCTGATTATTTAGGACTAATTGCTGAATACGCTATAGAAACATCAGCAGGTGGTCGTAGGTTTGGTACAGTTGAAGTAGTATTTGATAATGCACAAGCACAATTTGTTGACTCATCTACAGTTGATGTTGGTGGTAATACCCAAGATGTATTCTTCCAAGCAAACGGAGACCCATTACAGTTAATAATTGTTAATGGTAGTAGTACTGATACAGTGGATATAGCAATGTCATTTAAATTAATAGCAGTTCCTTAATAATAAGTGTATTATTTACACTTAAGTATAATATGTATAATTAACAATAAATAAATAATTTAAAACAATCAAATGGCTAACGAATTAGTAATTAGGGATGGGTTTATTTCACTAGGTGGAGTAACTCTACCTTACAAAGCGGTAACTAGTACCTACACAATTACGACGAGTGATTATATGGTAGATGCCACATCAGGCACCTTCCAAATTACTCTTCCTACTGCTGTAGGAACTGCAGGTAAAATATTTGAAATTAAAAACAGTGGTTCAGGTACTATTACCGTAGCAACTACTTCTAGCCAAACCATAGATGGTGATAGTACAGTAACTTTAGAAGAAAGTGAAAACCTTCATGTTCAAAGTGATGGTGCTAATTGGATCGTAGCTGGTACTAATGGTACCTCAGGTAGCTCAGGTACTTCAGGTAGCTCAGGTACATCAGGAAGTTCAGGTTCATCAGGTACTTCAGGATCTTCAGGTAGCTCAGGTACTTCAGGCTCTAGTGGTTCTTCAGGTACTTCTGGTTCATCAGGTTCCTCAGGTACATCAGGTTCATCAGGTACGTCTGGTTCATCAGGCTCATCAGGTACTTCTGGCTCATCAGGTAGTTCAGGTACTTCGGGTTCATCGGGTACAAGTGGCTCATCAGGCTCATCAGGTACCTCAGGTAGCTCAGGTTCATCTGGTACATCAGGTTCTTCAGGTACGTCTGGTAGCTCAGGCTCTTCAGGCACTTCAGGCTCTTCAGGTAGCTCAGGTACTTCAGGCTCTTCAGGTACATCAGGCTCTTCGGGTTCTTCAGGTACGTCTGGTAGCTCAGGCTCTTCAGGCACTTCAGGCTCTTCAGGTAGCTCAGGTACTTCAGGCTCTTCAGGTACATCAGGCTCTTCGGGTTCTTCAGGTACATCAGGAAGTTCAGGTTCCTCAGGTACATCAGGTTCATCAGGTACTTCAGGAAGTTCAGGTTCATCAGGTACTTCAGGCTCAAGTGGTTCATCAGGTACTTCTGGTTCATCAGGTTCCTCAGGTACATCAGGTTCATCAGGTACTTCAGGAAGTTCAGGTTCATCAGGTACATCTGGCTCATCAGGTTCCTCAGGTACATCCGGCTCATCAGGTACTTCAGGAAGTTCAGGTTCATCAGGTACTTCAGGAAGTTCAGGTTCATCAGGTACTTCAGGAAGTTCAGGCTCATCAGGTACAAGCGGTAGCTCAGGCTCTTCAGGCACTTCAGGTTCATCAGGTACATCAGGCAGCTCAGGCTCATCAGGTACAAGCGGTAGCTCAGGCTCTTCAGGCACTTCAGGTTCATCAGGTACATCAGGCAGCTCAGGCTCATCAGGTACCTCAGGATCTTCAGGAAGCTCAGGTACATCAGGATCTTCAGGTACATCAGGTAGTTCAGGCTCTTCAGGTACATCAGGTAGTTCAGGTTCATCGGGTACATCAGGTTCTTCAGGTACAAGTGGCTCATCGGGTTCATCAGGTACATCAGGAAGTTCAGGTTCATCGGGTACATCAGGCTCTTCTGGTACATCTGGATCTTCAGGTTCATCGGGTACATCAGGCTCTTCTGGTACATCTGGATCTTCAGGCTCATCAGGTACATCAGGTAGTTCAGGCTCTTCAGGTACTTCAGGTAGTTCAGGTTCATCTGGTACATCGGGCTCATCAGGTACAAGTGGATCATCGGGTTCATCAGGTACATCAGGAAGTTCAGGCTCATCAGGTACATCAGGTTCTTCAGGTACAAGTGGATCATCGGGTTCATCAGGTACTTCAGGAAGTTCAGGCTCATCAGGTACTTCAGGTAGCTCAGGTACTTCAGGCTCAAGTGGTTCATCAGGTACTTCTGGTTCATCAGGTACTTCAGGTAGCTCAGGCTCTTCAGGTACTTCAGGCTCAAGTGGTTCATCAGGTACTTCTGGTTCATCAGGTACTTCAGGTAGCTCAGGCTCTTCAGGTACTTCAGGCTCAAGTGGTTCATCAGGTACTTCAGGCTCATCAGGTAGCTCAGGTACATCAGGAAGTTCAGGTTCATCAGGTACTTCAGGTTCATCAGGTACATCAGGTAGTTCAGGCTCATCAGGTACATCAGGAAGTTCAGGTACATCCGGAAGTTCAGGTTCATCAGGTACTTCAGGTGTAGCAGATATCTTAAACGATGGTTTAGATAGAGTAATTGTTGCTACAGGTACTAGTGGTGTTGTATTAGCTAAATCTAATCACATTTTCACTACAGATGCTTATACATTAAATGGTGATATTGTTAGAGAAGGTGTTAATATATCAGTTCCTAATACTAACACAGGGGTTCTTATAGCAGCTGCTTCAGGAACTACTTACATGGGAGTTATAGTTGACTACTCATTTGTATCAGGAAATGGTGCTCAAAGATTCGGTACTATTAGAGTTAACTTTAATTCAACAAGTGTTGTTTTAGATGAAACCTCTACTACTGATTTAGGTGGTAGTACAGATGATGTAGTATTTAGTGCTGGTATTGCCCTGGGTAATATGAGATTATCAGTTGATAACAACGAAGGTTCAACAATAGAATTAGTAGCTGTTTATAATTTAATAGCTAGAAACTAAACTTAACCTTTAATTAAATAGATTTGCCCCTCCATTCGGAGGGGCATTTTTTTCCTTTAACTTATAATATGTATACCCGATATTAACCTGTTGGAAAGTGAAAACAGAACTACATAATGGCAAACGAATTTAAGATTAAAAATGGCCTGATAATCTCAGGTACTCTCCCTACAGCACCTAACGAGGATACTGTATTAGTAATAGACTCCGATGGAGTAGTAAAAACAAAAGAAGCAGCAGCGACTTCTGGAACCTCAGGTTCAAGTGGCTCATCAGGTACATCAGGCTCATCAGGTACATCTGGCTCATCAGGCAGCTCGGGTACTTCAGGTAGCTCAGGTACATCAGGTTCATCAGGTAGTTCAGGCACATCAGGTTCATCAGGCAGCTCGGGTACTTCCGGCTCATCAGGTAGTTCAGGAACTTCAGGTGGTACAGGTGCATCAGGTGGTATCTATTTAAAAGCAGATGTTTCTACATCATCACCATCAACTATTGTAAACCCTAATGTTATAAACTCTGGTAAGCTCTTTATCCAACAACATGGTGGAACTATTGCTGACCCAATGAACATTAGTACTAATGGATTCCAACAAACAGGTATTTCAAGTGATATTTACTCGGATTCAACCGCAACTACATTAGTATCAAATGGATTTAACCAAGTTTTAAGCAGTATATCAGGTAATTGGGCTAATTATTCAATCGGTGATATAGTTGCTGAATTTGTATTTAAAAATACTACCCAAACTGGTAACTTTACTTTAGTTGTTAAAAAAGATAATACATCTTTTACAAGTAACAATGCATTCACTTCGGGGGATGGAATGATTAATTATTTTAATGGACAAGAAGGAGCTAGTGGTAATCTTAATTATTATGTAGTTGATACTAATGGTAATATAGAAACAGATGATATTTTATTATTAGTTAACTATAGCCTCCCAGGTGGATCAGGTACATCAGGTAGTTCAGGTACTTCAGGTTCAAGTGGTTCATCAGGTAGCTCAGGTACTTCAGGCTCAAGTGGTTCTTCAGGTACATCAGGAAGCTCAGGCTCATCGGGTAGTTCAGGTACTTCAGGAAGTTCAGGTTCATCAGGCTCATCAGGTAGTTCAGGTACTTCAGGTACAGCTACTATAACTAATTTAGGTAATAATAGAGTATTAACTTCAACTGGGGTTCAAGGTGAAGCAAATGCCGAAGCTAACCTACAATTTAATGGTAGTACATTAGCTGTAACTGGAGGTTTAACTGTAACAGGTAATACTATATTGGGTAATGCTGCTACAGATACTATTAGCTTCTCAGGAGATGTTGATTCAGATATTCTCCCAGAAACTGCTAATTTAACACTAGGTGATGCTTCTAGTAGATGGGAAGGTTACTTTAATACTATTAGTGCTAATTTAACTACAGGTGTAGATAACTCTGTAGTAATTAAAGATTCAGATGGATTCCTAAAAACAGATGAGATTGATTCTCGTGTTTGGGGTTCTAGTTTAGTAGACTATAATGGTACTCCTGCTGATAATGAATTAGCAATATTTACAGATGCAGATACTATTGAAGGAACTGCAGGTAGGTTAACTTTTGATGGTTCAGAACTTAATCTTACAGGTGTATTTAACGCTGATGAGAAAAACTTCGACATTCCTCATCCAACTAAAGAAGGATGGAGACTTCGTTACTCTGTAATGGAGGGTCCTGAAAGAGGTGTGTATGTTAGGGGTAAAGTAACAGGCAACGGAATAATAACCCTTCCAGATTATTGGAAGGATTTAGTATATGAAGATAGTATATCAGTACAATTAACAGCTATAGGCAAATCTCGTGCTCATCATGTGGTTGATGTTAATACTTCAACAATCACAGTGGGTTGTACATTCGGATCTATTAATGCATATTACCACGTATATGCAGAAAGAAAAGCCGATACTCCATTAGAAGTTGAATACGAAAAAAAATAATATAATTACCATAAATAACACCAAATGGCTAAAAATATTCAAATAATCCCATCTTCAGGTAGTTTAGCGTTCCAAGACACTGAACAATCTAATGATATTACTTTTGAAAGAGACGGAACTGACTTATTAACAAAAGTTGGAAGTAGTACAATAATGTCTATGGACGATAGTACTGTTAATTTTGATAATAGTATAAACCTTATTCTTCCTAAAAAAGCAGACACAACAGATACTATCGAAGGCTCAATCTATTTAGATGGTCCTTCAGGAGAAATGATAGTTGGTACAGGAGCAAGTCATTCTACTGGTGGTGGTCAGAAAGGTGAAAAAGGTGTTCAAGGTCCTAGAGGTCCCATTGGTCCTGGTGGTTCACAAGGTCCAATTGGTCCTGGTGGTGCTATTGGTCCTATTGGTCCTAAGGGTAATATTGGACCTCGTGGTCCTATTGGTGTACAAGGTCCTATTGGTCCAACAGGAAATTCACCTATTGGTCCTATTGGTCCTGGTGGTGCTATTGGTCCTAGAGGTCCTATTGGTGTACAAGGCCCTATCGGTCCTAAAGGTACATCTCCAATAGGTCCTATTGGTCCTAAAGGTACTTCACCCATTGGTCCAATTGGCCCCGAAGGTGCTATTGGAATACAAGGTCCTAGAGGTCCTATTGGCCCACAAGGTCCTATTGGTCCAACTGGAAACTCACCCATTGGTCCAATCGGTCCAAAAGGTAGTATAGGTAATATTGGACCTCGTGGTCCTATTGGAGTACAAGGTCCTATTGGACCACAAGGAGCATCTCCAATTGGCCCAATCGGTCCAAAAGGTAGTATAGGTAATATTGGACCTCGTGGTCCTATCGGTGTACAAGGTCCTATCGGTCCTACTGGAAATTCACCAATTGGTCCCATTGGTCCACAAGGTGCTATTGGTCCAACAGGAGCACAAGGCCCTAGAGGTCCAATCGGTCCGTTAGGTCCTAAAGGAACATCTCCAATTGGTCCTATTGGACCAAAAGGAACATCACCTATAGGTCCAAGAGGTCCTATTGGTCCACAAGGAATACAAGGCCCAAGAGGTCCAATTGGTCCACAAGGTCCTATCGGTCCTAAAGGAACATCTCCAATTGGTCCTATTGGACCAAAAGGAACATCACCTATAGGTCCAAGAGGTCCTATTGGTATACAAGGTCCTAGAGGTCCTATTGGTCCATTAGGTCCTAAAGGAGATAAAGGCCAAACAGGAGCACAAGGTCCAGCTGGACCTAAAGGTAACATAGGTCCTATTGGTCCTATTGGTGTACAAGGTCCTATCGGACCACAAGGAGCATCTCCAATTGGCCCAATTGGTCCAACAGGAGCTCAGGGTCCACGAGGCCCAATTGGTATTCAAGGTCCAAGAGGTCCAATTGGTCCTAAAGGAACTTCACCTATTGGTCCAATCGGTCCTAAAGGAACATCACCTATTGGTCCAATCGGTCCTAGAGGCCCTATTGGTATACAAGGCCCTAGAGGTCCTATTGGTGTACAAGGTCCTATCGGACCACAAGGAGCATCTCCAATTGGTCCAATTGGCCCAAAAGGTAGTATAGGTAATATTGGACCACGTGGTCCTATAGGAGTACAAGGTCCAATTGGACCACAAGGTGCATCTCCAATTGGTCCAATAGGACCAACAGGTGCTCAAGGTCCTAGAGGTCCAATTGGTATTCAAGGTCCTAGAGGCCCAATCGGTCCTAAAGGTACTTCACCTATTGGCCCTATTGGACCTAAAGGAACATCACCTATTGGTCCAATCGGTCCTAGAGGCCCTATTGGTATACAAGGCCCTAGAGGTCCTATTGGTGTACAAGGTCCTATCGGTCCTAAAGGAACATCACCTATAGGTCCTAGAGGTCCTATTGGCCCACAAGGAGCACAAGGCCCAAGAGGTCCAATTGGTCCACAAGGTCCTATCGGTCCTAAAGGAACATCTCCAATTGGTCCAATCGGTCCTAAAGGAACATCACCTATTGGTCCAATCGGTCCTAGAGGTCCTATTGGTATACAAGGTCCTAGAGGTCCAATCGGCCCACAAGGTCCAATTGGCCCTAAAGGTACTTCACCTATTGGTCCAATCGGTCCTAGAGGTCCTATTGGTATACAAGGTCCAAGAGGTCCAATAGGTCCACAAGGCCCAATCGGTCCTAAAGGAACATCACCTATTGGCCCAAGAGGTCCAATTGGCCCAACAGGGGTACAGGGTCCAAGAGGTCCAATAGGTCCACAAGGTCCAATCGGTCCTAAAGGTACTTCACCTATTGGTCCAATTGGCCCAACAGGAGCACAAGGTCCTAGAGGTCCTATTGGTATACAAGGTCCTAGAGGTCCTATCGGTCCTAAAGGTACTTCACCTATTGGTCCAAGAGGTCCAATCGGTCCAGGTGGTGCACAGGGTCCAAGAGGTCCAATAGGTCCACAAGGTCCAATCGGCCCCAAAGGAACTTCACCTATTGGTCCTATTGGTCCAGGTGGTGCACAAGGTCCAAGAGGCCCAATTGGTATACAAGGTCCTAGAGGTCCTATCGGTCCTAAAGGTACTTCACCTATTGGTCCAATTGGTCCAACAGGGATACAAGGACCAAGAGGTCCAATCGGTCCACAAGGCCCAATTGGTCCTGGTGGTTTATCACAAATTGGTCCTAAAGGAGGTATTGGCCCAATAGGTCCAATTGGTGGTACAGGAGCACAAGGTCCAATTGGTCCAATTGGCCCTAAAGGTACTTCACCTATTGGTCCTCAAGGTATACAAGGTCCAGGGGGTCCTATAGGTGCTTCAACCATTGGTCCACAAGGTCCAATTGGCCCTAAAGGTACTTCACCTATTGGTCCACAAGGTCCTAGAGGTCCTATAGGACCAACAGGAATACAAGGCCCAATAGGTCCAATAGGCCCTAAAGGTACATCTCCAATAGGTCCAAGAGGTCCAATAGGCCCACAAGGTCCTATAGGTCCTGGTTCTACAGATCAAGGACCAAGAGGTTCAATTGGTCCACAAGGTCCTATTGGTAGTTCACCTATTGGTCCAAGAGGTCCAATCGGTCCTACGGGAATACAAGGTCCTAGGGGTCCAATTGGTCCACAAGGAGCTGAAGGTCAAATTGGTCCTGGTGGAAGCTCACCTATTGGTCCAAGAGGTCCAATTGGTCCAACAGGAGCACAAGGTCCAATAGGACCTCTTGGCCCCGCAGGTGCTATTGGCCCCGCAGGTGGATCAGCAGGTACTTCTACTAATTTTACAATTCAAGCGCTTAATGGTAACTTTTCGTTTGAATTTGAAGAAGGTGTTCTTGTGAATAATCCTTAATTAGTACCTTGATAAACTAGAATAAATAATTTATATTTATATAAAATTAAGACCAATAGATGGCTAAAAATGTTCAAATAATACCGAATAATGAAGACTCAATAGGGTTAGTAAATTTTACTGAAACTGGAACTTCATATACTTGGAGACTATTTTACAATGGAAATTTTCTATATTTTGAGGAAACTTCTGCTTTTACTAAAGTATTATCTATTAGGGGTGATGGTGTTAAACAAGTAGCCTTTGACCCACATAACTCCAATTCTTCTGTTAGCTTAATTATCCCAATTCATACTTCAGGTACAATCCCTACTTTAAGTGAAGGTCAAATTATATTTGACAGAGCTAGTAAAAGTATAATTATGGGTACTTCTTCAGGTAATGCTAGTATGGAAGGTGTCTCAGGTCAAGAAGGTGCTTTAGGTCCTATTGGTCCTAAAGGCCCTACTGGTATTATAGGCCCTAAAGGTATAATTGGTCCTATTGGAATCAACCCACAAGGTGCTATTGGTCCGCAGGGACCCGAAGGTTTAATCGGTCCTAAAGGTAATGATGGTGGTATTGGTGCTATAGGTCCTAAGGGCGTTATAGGTCCATTAGGCCCACAAGGTCCTGAAGGTTTAATTGGCCCTATCGGTATAGGAAACGTTCAAGGTGCTATTGGTCCAATAGGTCCAGGTGTAGCTCAAGGTGCAATTGGTCCTAAAGGTCCCCAAGGTCCTGAAGGTTTAATAGGCCCAATTGGTCCCGAAGGCTTAATTGGTGCTAAAGGTCTTTTAGGTCCTTTAGGTGCAATTGGTCCCAAAGGTATTATAGGTGCTATTGGAGTAATAGGTCCACAAGGACCCGAAGGTTTAATAGGTAATAAAGGTCCAATTGGTGCTATAGGTGCAATTGGTCCTAAAGGTATTATAGGTGCTATTGGACCCTTAGGTCCCCAAGGTCCTGAAGGTCTTATAGGACCTAAAGGTAACGATGGTGGTATAGGCGCTATAGGTCCTAAAGGTATTATTGGCCCCAAAGGGAACACAGGTGCAATTGGTCCACAAGGTCCTATTGGTCCTATAGGAATTGGAGCAGGTATAGGTCCACGTGGTCCTATTGGTCCTGCAGCCCCACAAGGTGCAATTGGTCCTATTGGTCCTATAGGTCTTGAAGGTTTAATTGGTCCTATAGGTCCTGAAGGTTTAATTGGTGCTAAAGGTATAGCAAATGTTCAAGGTGCAATCGGCCCCAAAGGTCCTACAGCATCAATTGGTGCAATTGGACCACAAGGACCCGAAGGTTTAATAGGTCCACAAGGTCCTATTGGTCCAAAAGGTGAAGCAAATGAAATTGAAGGTAGTGTATTAATAGAAACGTTTTCAACCCATGGAGGTAATGGTAATACTTCCCAATACTCACAATACCCAGGTAATGCTTCAGATTTTGAATCATTCTTTAATGTAAACCTATCAAATACATCATTTACAGATTCAGCAGTTGATAGTTTAAGTAATACTACAAATGCTTTAAATTGGACTAATACTGCAGGATTACAAACAATTTTAACTGTTCCAAATTCAGGAGCATATTTTTCAACCAGAGTAACAGGTATTTTTAGACCTAAAGAAACTGGTACATATACTTTTTCAGCTGAATCCGATGATTCTGTCCAAGTAAAAATTGGAAGTACTATAGTTTACGGTTTTTATGGAGGTAGAGGTAGAAGTAGTGTAGGAACTCATACTGGTACCGTTTCATTAACAGCAGGTACTAGTTACAATATTGTAGTTTACCAACAAGAGTATGGTGGTGGAGATGGTTTAACTGTATGGTGGAAAAAACCATCAGAATCCTCAGGTTCTACATGGTACCAACACACAGACGAAATTTTCACTTCAGGTGATCAAGGATCTCAAGGTTCACAAGGACCACAAGGTTCTATAGGTCCTAGAGGCCCTGAAGGTTTAATAGGAAATAAAGGTCCTATTGGTGCAATAGGTGCAATTGGTCCTAAAGGAAATACTGGAGCGATTGGTCCACAAGGTCCTGAAGGTTTAATAGGCCCAATAGGCCCTATTGGTCCAACCGCCCCTATAGGTGCTAGAGGTCCTATAGGTCCAGGTGCTCCTATAGGTGCTAGAGGCCCTATTGGTCCACAAGGACCAGAAGGTTTAATAGGTCCACAAGGTCCTGAAGGTTTAATTGGTAATAAAGGTCCAATTGGTGCTATAGGTGCAATTGGTCCTAAGGGCCCCATTGGTGCTATTGGACCATTAGGTCCACAAGGTCCTGAAGGTTTAATAGGAAATAAAGGTCCAATTGGCGCTATTGGTGCTATAGGTCCTAAAGGAAATACAGGTATTATAGGTCCACAAGGTCCTGAAGGTATTATAGGCCCAAGAGGTCCTATTGGTCCTGCGGCCCCACAAGGAGCTAGAGGCCCAATTGGTCCAGCAGCACCTCAAGGTGCTATAGGTCCCATTGGTCCACAAGGACCAGAAGGTTTAATAGGCCCACAAGGTCCTGAAGGTTTAATAGGAAATAAAGGCCCAACAGCTCCTATAGGTGCTATCGGTCCTATTGGTCCTAAGGGTCCTGAAGGCTTAATAGGCCCACAAGGACCAGAAGGTTTAATTGGTAATATAGGCCCAGCAGCACCTCAAGGTGCTATAGGTCCCAAAGGTCCTGCAGCCCCACAAGGTGCTAGAGGTCCCATTGGTCCACAAGGACCCGAAGGTTTAATTGGTCCACAAGGGCCCGAAGGTTTAATAGGTCCCAAAGGTCCTGCAGCCCCACAAGGTGCAATTGGTCCTATTGGTCCACAAGGTCCTGAAGGTCTAATTGGTCCACAAGGACCCGAAGGTTTAATAGGTCCCAAAGGTCCTGCAGCCCCACAAGGTGCAATTGGTCCTATAGGTCCTAAAGGAAATGAAGGTGCAATAGGTCCACAAGGACCTGAAGGTTTAATTGGTAATATAGGCCCTGCAGCACCACAAGGTGCAATCGGTCCTAAAGGAAATACAGGCGCAATAGGCCCACAAGGCCCTGAAGGTTTAATAGGTCCAATTGGTCCTATTGGTTTAGCAAATGTTCAAGGTGCAATTGGTCCTATAGGTCCTAAAGGAAATGAAGGTGCAATAGGTCCAATTGGTCCTGAAGGTTTAATAGGTCCCAAAGGTCCTGTTGCTCCCCAAGGTGCAATCGGTCCTAAAGGAAATACAGGCGCAATAGGCCCACAAGGCCCTGAAGGTTTAATAGGCCCAAGAGGTCCTATTGGTTTAGCAAATGTTCAAGGTGCTATAGGTCCTAAAGGAAATGAAGGTGCAATAGGTCCACAAGGACCAGAAGGTTTAATAGGTTCTAAAGGCCCTGAAAGTGCAATTGGACCTAGAGGTCCATTAGGGGAAAAAGGTCCAAAAGGTCCAAAAGGGTATACTGGTCCACGAGGTCCTAAAGGCCCTAAAGGTCCAGCATCCACCTCAGGAATTGGTCCTAAAGGTCCTGAAGGTGCAATTGGACCTAAAGGTCCAGCTTCTCCTTTGGGCCCAGAAGGCCCTATTGGACTAATAGGTCCTGGTGTTTCTCCTTTAGGCCCAGAAGGCCTTATTGGACCACAAGGTCCAAAAGGTGCTGAAGGTGCAATAGGTCTAATTGGTAATATAGGCCCAGCTAATATTACTCAAGGTCCACTAGGTCCCCAAGGTCCTGAAGGTTTAATTGGTCCCAAAGGTAATAGAGGTCCTATTGGTCCCCAAGGACCCGAAGGTCCTATTGGTCCAACAGCCCCACAAGGTGCAATTGGTCCTATAGGTCCTAAAGGAAGTGAAGGCGCAATAGGTTTACAAGGTCCAATTGGTCCCGATGGTCCTCAAGGTCCTGGGGGTCCAGCTGGAGCTATAGGCCCTAGAGGTCCTATAGGTCCTAAAGGAAATGAAGGTGCAATAGGTCCAATTGGTCCTAAAGGCCGTATTGGTCCTAAAGGTGTTACAGGTAATGGTCTAATAGGTACAACAACCAATGTAGCAATAGATACAGTTC
>Ga0206131_10002380_pt1 | contig 22818 bp, 23 predicted proteins | sample Helgoland_Spring_FD_148636 | JGI IMG/M metagenome (GOLD analysis project Ga0206131, IMG submission 148636) | Pelagic subsurface seawater microbial communities from Kabeltonne, Helgoland, North Sea - Helgoland_Spring_Bloom_20160517_1 | ecosystem: Environmental > Aquatic > Marine > Epipelagic ...
TCACATAGGTATTTAAATTTCTAATTCTAGCACCAAAAGACTGTATGTTTTCAACGTAAACCGTATCAGAAGTGTTGCCAGTCAAGTCTTGCCCCCCTATAATAACCGTGTTACTAATGTCAGAAGTCCCTGTAATGGCATTGGTACCCCCTCCAACAATTACACAATTTTCAATATCTACATTACTACCATTGTGAGTAATTAAATTTGAATTACCTGCAACAATAGAAGAGTTTTTTATAGTTGTATTATTGGGTGACTGTCCAAATATAGTATTGTTTGTACCAGCCAATATTGAACTATACTCTACTACAGAAGAGTTTGCAGAACTGTCTCCACTTATTATATTATTTCCATCATTATTGGTTATAATGTTTTTTGTAATACCAGTAAAATCACCAGTACTACCAGTCCATATACAGTCTTGGTTATAAGCATTATTTATAATAACCCTACCCTGCTCTGTTGTATCTCCACTAAATAATAATTCCGTTACTGGCATATCTGTTTTTTATATAAGTATTTGTCCTTGTACATCTTCTATCGTTAAGTCACTACCCCACTCTAATCTAATTGTATAATCTATATCTGTAAGGTCTTCATTTAATTCTAATGTATATTGTTGAGTAACATATCCATCTTTAGAAATTTCAACTTCTAACGCACCACCTTTTATATCACTCAATGAATAGTTTCCATTTAAGTCTGTGAGTCCAGAGAATATTGCACCAGTACCACCTCCTAGCGGTTCGTTAGTACCTTCTTCTATAACATTTTCATAAGGAGCGTCTACGCCTAATTCCACATCTGATGTTGTAGTGACAACAGTAAATTTGACAGTGGCACCAGAGACTGGGCTTCCAAATAATTCATTTTGATAAATTCTACCAGCAACATCATATATACCATCTGTGGCAGTAAAGGCATTTTCAGCTCTACCCCAAGTTGTAACATTTTGCTTGACTCCAAATACATTTGTTATCTCTTTAGTGTTACCTATTCTATATAAAAAGTTAGAATCTGGGCTAAGTGGCGTTGAAAATGTTCTTATAAACTCAGGTTCCCCTTCTTGTTTGTCTATGTCGAAAACGGTAGAAGCTGTAAACCTTACATCATCAACATCATATGTTACCTGTAGTTTGTAATAGTCTCCATCAGAAACATTATTAAAGCTAAATATAGGAGAAAATGTATCCAATTGACCTTGAACGCTTGGCTCATCGCTAAGTACATCTATATTAGGTTTTTGAGGCGCAACAAAATAAGTAAATAAAGCACCATTAACAGTAAGTCCCGAAAATATACCTCTATCTATAGTTTCTGAATTTCTGCTTGTTTGAATTAAAAAATCCCCACTATCAGTAAGTCCCGTTAATAATATGTTTGTTGCAACTCCTCCGCTTAAAACTTGATATCCACCCAAAGTCTTATCTCTTTCTAAAGGAAATTCATATCTAGTATCTATAAAATATTGTGACTTATCTTCTAGGAGAGGTTGGGCAAATTGGTCTAATGGCTTTACAATAGATGGTAAATCAAAATTATAAATAGGAGTTGTTATTGTAGACCCTGTATCATAAAGTGTAATGAGTGGTGTTGACATCAAATTACCTATACTTTCTTTAGTTAGAGTTTCTCCTGTTGCAACTGCAGTTTCGCCACTCGTAGGCAATATCTCTTCACCTAGGTAGTTAAATGTGCTAAACACCTGATTGTAAGTTCTAAAATCTACTTTATATATATCGTATATAGTTCTAGTAATAGAGCTAAACGAAGAGGTGTTTGCAGTATAATTATATTGTACAGTTTTCGAGTTATTTATATTAACAGAAATCCCATCTATAACTTGTTCATAAAAATTAAATGTAGCACCCCTAAGCGAAAACAAAGGAACCTTAAAAGGTTGAGGTTCTGTTATTGGCTCAAATATATTGGGTATAGTATTTTGTAAAAAAACTTGAGAAACACCGTTGTTATCACCAATTGTTCTAGATACTATTTCTTTGTTTATTGACATATTAATCTGGGTAAGTTATTGGCGTTAAATCATTAATGACATTCTCATATGGGGTCTCGTTAGTGTCCTCTTCGTAAATGTTTGTATTTGTATTTGCCAAATTGGTTTCAAAATTTATCGATTCAATCAATTTAACTGCAAAATCTGAAATGTCAACATTACCTTCAGCTTTATTAGAAACATCAGTATAAAAATAATTAGATGTTATTGTTGGGTCAAATCTATTTGAAACGTTAACAGTAAAATCAGACGCTTTTATAACAGGTTCAAACACTGGTGGTATATCAACCTTAAATTCAGAACCATCATTTATACCTGGTCTATACACGAATCTATGTCTATTAAAGGCGGTATTTCCATAAACCGTACCATAAGTGGACAATATACTGGTTGATGGCACTAAAAATGGAACTAAATCTTCAAAATTTCTTTCTAATAGTGTTAAGAATTTTTCTAACTTTCTAAATGTTAATCTATTAGACTCTTGATTGTTAGTCCACAACATATATGTTACATATATTTTTTTCAAATCCCTATAAGTACTAGTTGTTCCATTTTGCCAATCAGCTGTTTTTCTATTTCTTGGGTCTACGTTATTTTGATATATATAATCTAACCATTCATATATAGTCATCCCAGTTAGATTGTCTGGCACTACTGTATTTATATCCTCTACTTGCCACTCAAAAGGTACCGTCAACCCAGAAAATACTGAAGAACTTGACCCCCATTTCCACCATCCATAACCAAATTCATACCAGTCCATAACATCACACTCGATGGCTCTTGATGGTCTTAGGTCTACATTTATTTCTTTTGTATTTACAATACTTCTGGTGCTTCCTGTTTTTACCTTAAAGTTGTCAGCCCTTTTAAATGGTTCATATTCACTTCCTAATCCGTCAATGAATTCTTGACCACTTCCCCTTCCTGCGCCTCCTAGTTGAAATATTTGTCCATTTACATCAGGATAGCCATCGTTTACCAATATGTTTCCATTTTCATCTAATGGTAGTGCATCTTGTAGTTCTTCTGAACTTAAATCGTCAAATAAGTTTGCAGGAATAAGGGTTTCTGGTTCATCCACATTTTCTGGAGTGAACAGAGGCTCAGTAATGGGGTTAAGCTCATTCACTATAGGAATATCTTCTCTATCTAACAGTATTTCTGTGTCAACAAATAACTCTGTTTGAACAGTAAAATCTTCATCTGTGCCTATGTCTAAATCAAATTCTCTTTGCACTTGTTTTACATCATACACAAACTCTTCTAAGTTAAAAAGACATTTTGGAGCACCTATCAATTTAAACACAAAACTAATAGCATCTCTAGTTCCTCTATTTTTGTAAAGCCAAACTATATTGACCATCATCCTTCTCCAAATCTCTAAATTATATTCTTCAAAAGCCTTTCCTGTTGAATCAAATTCACCCGCTAAATAATCTATAACATCTTCGGCCTTAAATGCATTTGGCAATTTTGCTCCCAACATATTTGCTAGTCTAGACAAAAATTTATTAGGAACACTTTCCGAGCCATTGTAGCTTACAGAATGCGCATAAGCTATACCATCTATGTATTGTTTTATGGAATCAAATTGTTCACCATAAACAGTTGTTAATTTTCTATATATTTGGTCTTCAGAATCTAGTTCCACAAAATTTTCAGGAATCATAGTCCTAATCATTATGTTAGTCTTTTCCTCATCAATAACCCTAGCGTTAGACAGTATGTTGTTAGCATAGTTTTCAAAATCGTTCCCATAACTATCAGGAGCGAATCCATCAATACCCCTAGGCCAGTCAAATTGAACTCTTGAATAAGTGTCTGTATCTGGGTCTGGAATTAAAAAGTTACCATCATAAATTAATTGCGTTTCTAAATTGGGTAAAGTTCTTTTAAATTGCCCCATCCTTTGTCTTGTAGGCCTGACATACAAAGGATAATTAAACGTACTTGCAGAAGATGGTTCTACAGGCAATAGTATTCCGCTAATTTCAAATTCTAAATATTGATTGTATAAGTAATTATATGAAATTATATTATGAATCTCATTCATAAAAGTAGAACCAGTTGTTGTGTTTTGAGATTCCCCACTTAATTGTATAGCAAAAGCACTAGTATCATTATATAGGTCTATTTGAGATTCAGATTGTTCAGACCTACCCGAAACATACAATACATCTCCTTGATTAGTTATTGAAGATAGTGAAATTTTAAAATTTGAAGTTTGACTTACTAAATCATGAGAATAATCATAAATAGTTATTCCACTATTTATTGACTTAGACAATAATGCATATGGAAATGTATCTACTATATTATTTATTGCATTAGCAACTTTAGTGTAGAATGAGCCAAAATATGCATAACTATTAGCATCATCTGGCTTTAAATTTAACTCATTTGATTTTGTGGTTATAATTTTTAGAACATCAAAATCATCAGTTTTAGTATTTTCAATAGTAGCATACGGGCCATAAGAGAGTGTGGAACCACTTACATCTCCTGCAAAAGTTTCATTTAAAGGATTGCTTTCAATACGAAAAGTTCCAAATGTAAATGCAGACTCTGCGCTAGTTGCGGCAAATCTAGTGTCTCTACCAGGAGTTGGCCTTATGTCTAAAGTTGTACCACTATCTATTGATGTCATGTATAAATTATTTAATAATAAATATTTAGTCAAAAAAACTTATAAGAAATAATTTCTTTTTTTTTTACTATAATATTTATTCCTATAGGAATGAAATATTTTTTAAACTAAACAAATCAAAAGTTTACTTTAAAACTTTTAAAGTTATATTATAGAAAATTCTTAAAAAGAGTAAATAGAAAATGGGATATATTTTAAATGAACCTAAAACTTTTATAAACGTCAAATTAACTGACGTTGGTAGAAGACAATTGTCTTTAGGTAACTTGGTGTTTGTAAGTGCAGTATTTTCAGATAGAGAAGTTAACTATGGAATTGACAGAAATGATAAATATAGTATTGCAAATAATAGAATACTATCTCCATTAGATGTAAATCCAACTTTTACAACTAATTTTGACGGTTCTGACCCTCTGACTTTAGAAGGTAACCAAGTAACTTCTGCAAAACAATTCTCAACGGGTGCTACAGATAGTTACGGAATGTTCACGGGCGCAACCATTTCTAGCGCATCTACCGCAATAGATACAACAAAATTATTAGGGCAAAATACAATATCATATAGCTCATCTCCAATAGCTGGAGGTTCTACAGTTATTTTAGATAATGGTATTGGCTCTTACTATCCAAATCCTGGAGAATTAATTTTTATACCTTGGAAACCAATACAAAATAGTGGAGAAACATACGTATCAAATATAGTCCCTTCAGGAAATCCAACAGTGTCTTTATGGTATAGGGTCACTACCGCAGACAATCCTGGTACAGGTGAGATAACAATAGATAGACCAACTCCTGATTTTGGAGGAGAATCTACTTCACAATTTGTTGATACGTACTTTTATCCATATAATGGTGTTGAAAGCTATTATGGTACAGCATCAACCGTAAATCCTGCATTGTGGAATATGAACATAGTTAGAACCCAATCTGTAGAAGGGACTGATTTAAGCGAAAGCGGATATACGTCTTATGGCTCTATAGAATATAACGGAACAAAAGAATATCTTGGATTTACAGAGGATATAGAGTCTATAGGGATTATACATTATACCAATGAATTTACTGGCAATACTTATGCAGAACAGTTGTTTGAAACGACAGTAAGAGTAGATTTGCCATATGTTATGTGGCATGGCACTCAAGCAACGAATGGTGCAGCCCTTAACTATGGATTAACTTTGTATGATGTAGACGGAACAACGCAATCAGATGTAATATCCAATTCAACATATAGATTTTTAAAAGATGGAGTAACGGATACTAGTAGAACTTTAGGTAGGGTATATCACAAGTTAAAACTTGTTGTTATAACAGACCCTGAATTATTGGCCGCATTAACTTATAAGTCAAACAGAAATTATACTTTACCACCACTTAGTGTTTCAACCACAAGTGTTCCACAATATCCTCTTACAACATTAGAGGCCACAGGTTTAGTGAAGTCTGGCAAAACTTATTTTGTTACATACATTACAGATAGTGAGCCAACATATACATCTGGAAGTACATTTGGATATCCAAAAGCTTTACATTGTGGATATATTCAAAAATTAAATGGAAATACAGATAGGGCAGGAAATGCACAATATTTAACTGCAAACTTTCCCACTTCTTCATTTCCTTATTTAAGAAATTCAGATGCTATGGTAAACTTATCTGGGACTGGTTGGAATGCAAATAAGGTACAATTACTTGTTTCTGAACAAGATGATGCGGACGCTTCTCTTACCTTAGAAGGTGTTCCTTCTTATGAGTGGAAGTTGATATCTGATACATATGGAAATGGTATATATTCAGGAGAAACTTCTGACACAACAATAGACGCAAGAAGGTTGAATGGGCATCAATTTATTATTTCTCAAGAAGATTACGATAGTGGTACCACATATGTTCTAGATAATGTTTTTACAGAAAATAACGACCATTCTTTAACGGGATTGACTTTTGGAGATGAATCTTTTCTTTTTGGAAATCTTCAATCAGACGTAGTGGCTACAACATATAAAACAGTTATCACTACTTTTGCCAAAAATGATTCATTAAACAGTTCAGCAAATATTTCTTTTGATAATGATTTGGACAATACTACATATATAACCGAAGTAGGAATATTAGATGGAGAGAATAATTTGGTAGCCGTTGGAAAACCAACTTATCCAATAACAAAAAATGAAGGAAGATTTTTAACTTTTCAACTACAAATAGACTTTTAAAATAAAATATAACATGGGAGCAATAACATCAGCAGACACAATTTACGCCACAGCTTATCTAACGGAGATAGGAAGACAATATCTATTTCAAGATAGCAATCACCCTAGATTCGTAGAGCTTAGTGACGGAACTACAATAGACAAACTAAAAATAGAAAGGTTTTCTTTAGGAGACCCAGACATAAACTACAGATTGCCAGACTTATTAACTTCAGGAGATATTCCAGATTTGTCTGGTGAGAATGAAAATAGTATTACAGGAGCAAAGGGTAGAACTTTAACTAATCTAATATCACCTGCCGAATCTGTACTGGGAGATGGTGATGATGCTTTAGAATACACAACCAGTCAAGGGGATATAACGGTAGATTTAAATAAGGATTTATCTAGGATAGAAACAGTATATACTCAAGAGTTGTTGACCTTATTAGATGAGGAGCCTACGTTAGAGTCTACATACGACTTGTTGCCAAAGAACTTTGGAGAAAATCAAGTTAAAGACGGTGAGTTAATAATTACTTTGAGAGCTCCTACTGAAGTTAATCCTGGATATAGAATAAGGATATTATATCCTACAATTGAAGACGATAACAATATATGTACAATTCAATTTGAAAGAGCCAATATACTAAAAACAGAAAAAAAATTATATAAAAAGCTTGCATCACTTACAAGTCCTGCTTCACTTGGTTCTGCTAGTATTTAAAAATTTAAATAAATAAAATAGAAATTATGAAAAACATAAGCCCAGCTAGAAAAGTAGCAAAAAACTTCAGCAAAACTCCACTAACGAGAAGGTTAGGGCCTCAAACTAAAGATGTATCTCCAATTCAACAAGCTGTAGAAGAAGGAAAAGAAGAGGTTTCATACAATGATTGGCAAGTTATGGACAATATGGATGAAGGGATGAGACAAGCGTTGGTTAGATGGATAGACACTACCAAAGAAGGTAAGCAAGTTTTGAGCCCAACAGGTTCAACAAGAAGTAAAACTATAAATTTCCAATTTTACGGAAATCCTTCGAAAGATATAATTGGTGCTGGTGATATTGGAGAATTTAAATTAGAATTTAAATATACTAAAAAAATCATACAACCTTTAGCAGTTGATGGTAGTAATACTATTATAGAGAGATAAATAAACAAATAAAATAAAAAAAATGATTGCAGATTCAAGATTTACGAAAAAAGTAGATTCATATGTAGCTCTTCAAAGAGAAAGTTCAAGTATTAAAAGTCTTTCGGAAGAAACTTTAAAATTTACTCTTTGCGATAGAGATAATTTAACAGATAAAAAAGGAAATTATTTCATGTCTTTTAATTTACCATTCAAGACGAGTGAATTTCCTACAACAAGCAGAGTTTCTGAAGTTTTTCCAGAATTACAACAATTAAATGTAGACCAAATTCTAATAACTCCAATATCAGCGAATGATTATAGTGAATTTATAGATGGAAGAACAATTACAATGACAGTACCTGTTTCAGGAAGTTCTAACCCAACACTATTGTCAGGTGTAACTCTAGTTTCTAGTACATATACAGCAACCAAACCTCTTAAGTATGAATCTAATGTACTTCTTGGGGATAATATTGTATTTTTATTTTCAGACGACATCAATAAGCCTTACAGTGGTAAGACGGTAAATGAATTGGGAGATGCAATAGACAATTCAACAGTCACTTCTTGGGACCCAACGGGAGAGTATAAAGATAGAGCGGGTGCTACATCTTATTCTGAGGTTAGACGTTTTTATGACACAGACCAAAGAACAAATGGCAGTTATGCCGTTACAGTACCTTCAGGATACCCAGAAAACAGAGATGGATATAACTATGATGTTCCATGTGGGTTTGCAGTTTTAGATAAGGGATACATAGTAATTACTCATCCTCAAATTGTAAATAATTTTCCATGGACATCAGGATTTACAGAGTCTGGTGCTCCTTATGTAGATGATTTCAATATTGCAAGTAAAACAAATATTCACTTTACAGGAAGCAGTGCAGCAGACATATCTGCAGAAGGCGCATTGCTTTCATATAAAGATGTAGATACATCATTTAAAATGACGTCTGTATGTATAGCAATGCCACAAGAGTTTTATATATCAAATAATCCTACTTGGGATAAAGAAAAAGCTATTGCACAAATGAATTCTGAAACCGCAATCGTAAATTATGATGACATCTACATAACTGAAATTGGTTTATTCAATTCCTTTGGAGAATTAATAGCTGTAGCAAAAATGAGCGAACCTGTTAAAAAGACTTATGTAAATGCACTTACTTTCGAAATAAATTTAGAAATGTAAATCATAATAACACACAATTTTAAAAGCCTTCATATTTTGAAGGCTTTTTTGTTTACTTTTTCTTAAAAAAATATAATTTAGTAAAAAAAAAATATGACTTTAGGATTAGATATTTCTACTACGGTAATTGGTATTGCTTTATTCGACAAAGATGATAAACTTTGTAATCTAGAATATATAAAATTTAGACCAAAAACAAACCTATTTCAAAGGTTAGATGATTTTATTGAGCATTTTGAAAAGTTAAGTTCTGCCATAAATTTGAGCAAAGGAAAAAATAAGTTAAAACACATTTCAATAGAAGAGCCATTAAAGGCGTTTAAGGGTAAGTTTTCTAATGCAGAAACAATTCAGAAACTAACAACAATGAATGCTTTTATCAGTTCTTACGTTTATAAAAAGTTTAATATAGAACCAAGATATTATAACGTTCAGACTGCAAGAAAAACAGCATTTCCAAATTTAACAATTCCACAATCTGCTCCTAATAAAAAATATTTAGTTTGGGAAAAGGTTGTAGAAAAAGAGCCTCAAATTAATTGGGTTTATTCTAAGAAAACACACAAACTTAGAGATGAAAACTTTGACATGTCTGACGCTTATGTTGTTGGGTATGCAGATATCGTTACTCGACAAATAACTGAAAAAAATCTACTAAAAGAAACAGGTTCATAAAATTGTTTAAAAACTCTTTTTAGTTTATATTTGTTTATTATAAAACTTTCTTGTGGAAAATAATAAACAAATAATCATATCTATATTAGAAAAGATACTGGGTTCTCCTAAAAAGTCAGGCGATATCAAAGAGTATGAATTCAACTGTAAAAGTAGAGTTTGTAGAAATGATGAAGACAAATATAATCTTGCATACAATTCTAAAGATAACATATTCCAGTGTTGGAAATGTAAATATAAAGGTCATGTTCAAAAACTTGTTGCAGACTATGGTAATCAAGATGACTTAAGTAGAGTTTCATTAATTATACCCAGGAAAAAACCTTTTAAAAAAGAGAAAAAAACTGAAGAGTATAACGATATGATTTCTTGCAGCCTTCCAGAAGGCTTTAAGTATATGTCTAAAAAAAGCGACTCAAAATATTATAAGGCAGCCGTTAGGTATATGATGAGAGAAAGAGGTTGGGACTGGGATAAGATAAGGAAGCACAATATAGGATATACAGAAAATAAAGGAAATAGAAAGTATAGAATAATATTCCCTTCATACAATGATTATGGTCAAGTAAATTATTATGTTGGAAGAACTTATTATGATGTTGTCAAGCCTAACTATATGGGGCCACCTAAAGAGGAGGTGGCAAGAACTGAAATTATATTTAATTCTAAAAATGTAAACTTTGATATACCCGTTTTTTTAGTTGAAGGGGTTTTTGATGCTTCTTGTATATATAACTCCATACCAATGTTGGGAAAGGAGCCTGCCAATGTAATTATAAAAAAATTGGTAGAACATAATACTAGGGTTGTGTTGTGTTTAGATGAAGATGCTTTGTATGATAGTATAGAAATATACAACAAGCTTAGTTCTTACGGATTGGATGTTTATTTTGTGGAAATACCAGATGACATAGATGAATTTCATAAGAATAATGGAAAACAAGCTACAATTGAGCTTTTAAAAACCTGTAGAAAATTAGATTTTCAATATATGTTTCAAAAATTTGCCCTTAAAGAAAGTGTTAAAAAAAGGGATTATGTAGATGAAAAGGGTTTAAAAAATGAATGGGAAAAAATGAAAACAGAAATACTAAAAGACCAAAATGAGCAAAATTAAAATAGAAGATTCAATAGCTCACATATCAGATGTTCACATTAGGTATGGAAGTAGGCATAAAGAGTATAAAATGGTTTTTCAAAGAACTATAGATGACTTAAAAACTCAAAGCATAAAAAGAATTGCAATAACGGGTGATTTATTTCACATAAAAATTAATTTATCCCCTAATTCTGTAGAGTTGGCTGGATGGTTCTTAAAAGAACTTTCTAAAATAGCGCCTGTTGATTTAATATTGGGAAATCATGATTTGAATTTACAATCACTAGACCAAGGTAATTCAATTGAGCCTATAATTAAATTAATTAGTGATGGATACATTATAGAAAAGGGTGCAACAAAATTGCCTAAACACAAGGGTGTCGGACATGGCATATTCTTTTTTCTTCATAGCGGATTTTATGACATAAATGATGATATAGTGTATGGTATATACTCTTGTCTAGATAATGAGATTTTAACTCTAAGTAAAAAAGATAAAAAGAAAACATACATTGCAATGTACCACGGCCCAGTATATGGTTCTAGGGGGAATAATGGATATGAGTTGCACGATAGTGAATACATGATGAAATTGAGTACATTTAACAATTTTGACATTGTAATGCTGGGAGATATACATGAGCACCAATCTTTTTCATTAAAAACTTCAGCTACAGAAAACATAGCATACCCTGGCTCTTTGATTCAGCAAGATTATGGAGAAACTATTGACAAGGGCTATATTGTTTGGGATTTAAAGAAAAAAACTTTTTCTAGAAAATTTATACTTAATGATTATGGCTTTTCTAGTTTACACATATCTAAAGGAGAGTTGTTTGAGGATAGAATAGAAGACTTAATGCTATCTAATAATCCAAAGAAAACAAAAGTTTCTGTCACTTGGGAAGCTTTTGAAGAAGACTACTCAGTAGAAAAGGAAAAGCAAATAGAAAAGTTAATAAAGAACAAATATGGCTGTGAAGTAATAAACGTTAACTTTAAACAAATAAGCAAACAAGAAGAAATAGACAGTGTGTCTATTAAAGATGAAAAAGATTATACAAACATAGAAGAGTTTGAATTTTTGTTAAAAGATTTTGTAGAAAACAGTGAATATGATAATGAGGAAGAGGTTTTAGAGCTTTCTAGGAAAATAGACAAGGAACTAAATTACTCATCCGAAAAAGGTAAGAAGTGGTTTTTAGATAGTGTTGAGGTATGGAATCTTTTCAGTTTCCCAGAAGAAAAAACTATTTTTAATTTTAATGAAATGTCTGGAGTGACTGGCATTTTTGGAAAAAACTTTAATGGCAAAACTAACCTTATTAGAGCTTTGGTATGGATTGCTTATAGAAAAATATTGGGTGGAGGAGAGGCCTATAGATTGACAAACATGTATACAGAAAGCGACAAGGCTGGTGGTCGTATATATTTAACTATAGATTCTGAAAAGTACTACATAGAGAGAACTGTAAAGGTTAGAACTAAAAAAGACGGAACCCCTGATGTTTCTTACGGTATTGAATATAAAGTTTTAAAAGAAAATTCTGATGGTAAAAAGGTTTGGAAAACTATAGACTCAGATAAGTCAGCAACTGAAAAAACTGAAAGAAATAACATAATCATTGAATCTATAGGCAAATTTGATGATTTTACAAAAATAGTTTTACAAGCGCAAGGTGGTGAGGGAAACTTTTTGGACATGAGTCAACAGCCAAAAAATGATTTGATAAATAAATATTTAGGTCTTGAAATTTTTAGAGATAGATATGATTACGCCAAGAAAATATTTAACGACATAAAGTCAAAGCAAAAATATCTAGGAAGCTCTAAAGAGCATGCGGAATCAATAAAGAAAGAAGAAGAATCTATAGTTGAAAACAATAAACTTCTAAAACAGTATCAAGAAGAAAAGTTGGACACTGATAAATTGGTAGAAGCCCAGGATGTAAAGATATTAGAATTAACAAAAACTTTAATAAAAGTAGAGGAAACTAAGTATAGTGATGTTAAATCTGCAGAAAAAGCGATTGAAAAAATAAAAATACAACTTTCTAACAATAAGTCTACAGAGTCTGAATTGTCTAAATGGGTAGCTTCTAATTTTAAGAAAGAAACTCCTAACAATTCTTCTTTGAGTGTTAGTGATATAAATGACAGCCTTAACTTGTGTAGGTCTGATTTTGAAGCAGAAAAAAAGGAATACAACTCTTTGGTTGAGTGGATGAAAAATAATCCATTACAGGAAGAAATAGATGCAGAACCTATAAAAGAAAGTCTTTCAAAAGCAGAAGCTGCCCTCTTAAAATTAAATGATAAACTAGAAATATCAAAGGGTAAAAAGTGTCCTACTTGTGGAAATGTTGAGCAAAAAGCTGACATAAAAATACAAAACGAGTGCAGTAAAAATATTGAAAGAGGTTTAAAATTTGTGAAAGAACAAAACTCTTTGGTCAAAAAGGCTAAAGAAGTTAGTGCTCATAATATACTATTCAGAAATCAAGAGAATAAAATAGGTTCCTTAAAGAATTCTCTAAAAGAGAATAAGATTAAAATAGATAATTTAAAAAACGAATTGGAATTATCTCTAAAAACTTCTGAAATAAACATTCATAATAATTTGGTAGAATCTAAAAATAATTCACTAAATTTAATAAAGAGTGAAAATTTAGAATTAAAAACAAAAATAGAAAAGATAGAGAAAGATATTTCTATACTAAATTCAAATAAGAGTTCATTAGAAAAAAATGAACAAATAAATGCAAAAATCAAACTAAATGAAGATGAGAAAAAGTCTTTGAGATTAATAATTAATCAACTTAATGAAAAGATTACATCTATAAAATCAGATTTAAGATTATCTCAAAATAATAAAGAAAACTTAGAAGAAAAAATAGACACTATTAAGAAAGCAGAATCTTCTTTTAGCAAATATGCCATATACTTACAAGCCGTGCATAGAGATGGTATACCTGCAAGAATAATAAGAAAGAAGTTACCTGTAATTAATTATAAAATAAATTCTATTCTTAAAAATTTGGTTGACTTCAAAATGGAAATTACTATAAAAAACAATGGAGATATAAAAGAGTTGTTTTATTTTAATTCGATAGAAAAAGATGCTTTACCTATGTCGATGTCTTCTGGGGCACAGAAGTTTATAGGAAGTGTGGCAATAAGAGATTCTCTACACTTTGTTAGTTCATTAACAAAGCCATCATTATGTATTATAGACGAAGGTTTTGGTGCGTTAGATAATGATTTAACTATAGCTATGCAATCTGTCTTTTATTACTTGAAAGATAAATATAAAAACATATGGATTATAACTCACAAAAATGAAATAAAAGATTTTGTTGACAACATAATTCAAGTGTCTAAAAATAGGTCAACATTAACTGATGAACAAATAAAAGAAAATCCTATGGCGGGAATATCAGTTTTTGATTCAAGCAATAGAAACGAATTACTTTCTAAGAATGTTGCTAAAGAGGTTTCTTTTTAAATTCTAGTTTCTGGGTCTTCGTAAGGTTGCTCTAAATCTCGAGCGCCCGCTTCTCTAAATCTTCTTACTTTAGATTTAAGCTCATTAGATTCTTTTTGTTTTTCTAAGAATTCTTTCTGATAGTTTTGTGCTTTATTTAGACTGAAATTTACTTCTACAGTACTCATTCCTCTATCACTAGGATTGTAACCTTTTGGATTGAAATCGAAAAAATCACCTGTAAACCACATTCCTCTAATGTTACTAGCCTTAAATAGTCTCCATACATTTTTAGCCTCAGCACTTCTGACGCTAGTCCGCCCAGCCTCCGATTCTGATTGACCCACTTTATGTATTGCTCTTATTACACGATTTCCTGCCTTAGACATGCCCATAGCAACAGGATATATAATTCTATATTTTCCAGATGGGGCTATCATGTCATCTCCTTTATATAGTATACCAACTTCTCTACCTTGAAGTATTGCTTGCGTCATAAGGTCTGTATTAAAAGGTACTCTAGTATTGCTTGCAGAAAAGTCTTCAACACTTTCTTTAACCAAGATGCCAGCCAATTCTTGACTCCTTTTTATGTAAGATTCGGATAACATGATTATTTTTTACCTTTCTTTTTTGCCTTGGCCTTCTTTGCTTTAGACCATAAATCAGCATCAGCTTTTCTGGCGCCTCCTGAGCCAGTAATAAAACTATTAACTCTTCCCATAGCCCATTGATTTTGAGCAACTCCAGGTCTGTGACCAGTTCTCCATGCAGCCATACCTCTGTTGTACACTTGCTTTAATATAGTAAAAGATATACCAGAAGATTTGGCTTTATTTTTTAATCCTTTATCATTTTTTTTTGATTCACTTAAATAATCTTGACTTTTAGGCATTATAGAAATTCCGTATTTTTTATTTAGAACTTTCTCTAAAGCAATAGGTATTGCCATAGAAACAGAGCCCATTGCCATTACTCCAAATATTTTAGCTAAATCTTTTGATTGCTCTTTTAAAAACTTCAGCTCTTCTTCTGAGACTTCTTTATTAGCGAGTAATTTTTTACAAATTTTAAAAGCCTCCGCAGTTTCTTTTTTTTCTCTAGAAGCCACTTCTTTAAAGTTTTTAAAAGATTGAATTAATTGACTTTTTTTATCTTTTAAAATTTCAAATCTTTCGCCGTACATTTTTTTATAAGCTAAAGTCGCGGCACTTTTTTTTGTCTTTTCACCCTTGTCAGCTTTCCATTGTTTTGTATAAGCACTAGGGTCAGATGATTTTTTGTGTGCAAACTTATCTATCTCCTTTTTCATTTGAGACCTTTTCTTTTTAGATTTAGATGTCAAATATTTACCAGGAACCTTTCTGCCCTTTTTTGTTCTAGAATCATCACCTGATTTTTCTGAAAACAAACTTAATGTTTCTGATATTATTTTTCTTAAAACTTTTTTGTCATTAGATAAATCAGTTTTGTAAATCTTAACTTCCAAAATACCACTACCCTTTATAAGTCTGTGAAATTGTTTCGACTCTATAACTATTGGACTTTCAGGACTTAATGGTCTTGGGACATCATTGTCCAATTGTATTTTCCAATCACTTTCATGTAATGGAAATATTACCCTATCCTCTTTATCTCTATGCCAAACAAGTTCACTTTCATTAAGTGAATCAGAAAATGTTCTGATAACAAAATCATCATCCACACTCTCTGTGAATGGTAAATTGTTTTTCTTGTTTTTATTAATGTTATTCATTGTGCGAAATATTTTTTTACCACCATTTACCTTCACCACTAAGTCCAAGCATATTTGCATATCTAGGAAGTCTACAAGACCAGTATCCAGGGGTAGTTTTATCATTTTTTTCTGTACAATTATGTCTATCAGAAAATCTTTTTCTTGCGTCAGGGTCTCTAAGTTTGACTGCCAATTTACCCCCACCATCTTTTGCTCCAAAAGAAACTTTTACAACCTTACCAGTTTTAGGGTCTTTTACAAATACATAAAACTTTTTACTTCCTCCTCTTTTTGGTTTGTTTAGTTTTACTTTTTTACCTTGATAGGTAGCTTCTTTTAAATTGTAATCTTGATTTTCAAATGGCAAATCCAAAGGAACTAACTCACCCTTATATTCTCCAAATGCCCCAGCATCACTTTTAACTATTTCTTCATCACTTTCACAAAGTACAATATTATTTTTAACATATAATAATTTAACTTCATTTATTAAATCTATATGCTTTTCAGATGCATATCTATATACAGAATTGTGAACACTAATATTATTGTTTATGTGATACTTCAAACCTTCACTAATTAAGTCTTTAGATTCTTTTAGAATCATAACTTCCATAAGTTCAGTTTTTAATATTTCTGATATAAATTTTTTCATAATGCGAGCTATTAAATAAATAGTTGGAATTTTGTAAATATTTTGATATATTGCATGATTATGGAGTCATATTCAAAAAACATAAAAATGAGCTACTCTAAATATGTTAGACATAAAGAGTGTGGTCATAGATATTATCTTGAAAACATAATAAAGGCTAAAGATTTTATACCTTCTATACATGCATATTTTGGGGATGCCATTCATGATTCTCTTAGGAAGGGAATAGAATATAAGCTGGACGAGGGTGAGCGTATAGATAATTTTACATATATGTTCAAAAAGTCGGTTATGGACAATATGAAAGACTACCCAGAGTATCATCAGTTGGATGAATTCGTAAGTCAAGGTATATCAATATTAAAATTAATACCTACAGAAAGACTGTCCGAGAAATATGTTTTTATTGGTGCTGAGGAATTGATTGTGGAACCTATGTATGGAAATTACTCTTTTGTGGGTTTTATAGATTTAATTTTAAAAGAAAAATCAACTAACAAATATGTTATAATAGATTGGAAAACATCAACCTTACCATGGGATGTTGAAGAGAAAAAAAAGGACAAGATATTCATGTCTCAAATGATGTTTTATAAATACTTTTATAGCTCTAAAAAAAATATACCATTTGACAATATAGAATGTAAGTATGTTGTTTTAAATAGAATTAAAGGGATAACTCAAAAAGATGAATATGGCTCAATTCAAAATGTTACAATAGAAACTGAGCCTAGTTTAATAGAAGAGGTTTTAGAGGATTTGGCTAAAACTACTAGAGACATTTTTATTAAAAAAACTTTTATTAAAGCAAAGTTAGAAAAAAGAAAAGAATCTTGTAAATATTGTCCATTTAAAGATAATTATAAATTGTGCAATAATGTTCAGAATCAAAAAGTAGATTTAATGTCCACTTAATTTTTGGAAATTTTTCCAATTATATGCTCTTTTCATCTTTTGAAAATTAATATCAATATCTTTTACTTCCTCTTTGTCCAAATCGCCCTCATCAGCAGTTTCGTCTTTTTTGTCTGAATAGCCTTTTTGATTTTTTATCTCGTAATCATTTTGAAACCAAAACTCTTCATTGTCTGGATTGTAGTTTCTTTTAAAATCTTTAGGGACAAATATTTGATTGAAAATATCCATATATATATCAGAAACGGGAACCGTATCATATGGCCCTGGTCCCACATTTTCTTGTACAGATTTTGATTTACAATGTGCCTTCTGGCTAAATCCTTTTGGATTTTTGCAGTTTATAGAATCTTTATACTTTTTGCTCCACGCTTCTTGCAGGCTACCATACTTGTCTATTAACCATTTTTTTAGAGCTTCCACTCTAAATTCGTCCTCTTCTGAATCAAAACCACATACATGACATAAGTTTGGGTCTTTATCTTCTTTTTCTTTTTGCCAACTGTGATAACAGTTGTCACAAACGATTAATCCAGAAAGTTCTTTTAGTCTATTTTTATATGATTCACTCAATAACATTATTAATCTTTTGTAACCTTAATATAATCTCCAACAATCTCTATTTTGAAATCTGAGGGGCAAATATTTTCTAAATATCTTTTATATGTTTCTATTGGGTTTTTTTTATAATTTAAATCTTGATTTATTTCAAATTGTTTGACTTTGTCTTTTTCCTTTGGTTCTGGTTTTTCCCAATAAATTAAATTTTCTTTATTTGAATTCTTGTAAAAATCTAATTCAGTAGTGAAGTGCCAACAATCGTCATCTTTTAGTTTTTTATAAAAAACATCACCTCCTATATCTCTAACTTGATAATGGTATTTGTTTGAATCAATTGATTCATTCAAAACACCAGATAGAACCTTTATTCTTTCTATGTAAGATTCGGATAAATTCATACTATTTAAACTAAAGTTTATTATAAATATCAATAAACTTTACTTTTATGATTCTTAAGCTAAATTGTTTTCATAATGTATACAAGAAGTCAGATAATTAATAATCAAAAACATTTTTCATATGAAATAAAAAAATGGTTAAAAAATGATTTTTCTAATTCAAAAAAAGAGTTAAAAAATATAGACACACATGACAAGAGCATTATAGAAGCAAAAAAAGATTTAGAACTTAAGTTTCAAAATGTAAAAATAGAAAAAGAAATAAATAAATTTTTTATAAGCGAAACAAATATATATCCCAAATTTTACGCTTGGTGGGAAGAGCAGGAAAAAAAAGTAGAAATATTTTTATATGAAAGCAAATAGAAAAAATACCAAAAATGTATTAATAGATTTAGCATACAAAGGTTCAATGAATGAGTTTGAGGAGTTTTATGGATTTTCAATAACTTACCAAGAATTGGAGCAACAAAGTTATATTGAATTCAAAGAAATTATGTTTAAATCCATTAATTCTAAAATTAAATTTAGAAAATATGGAAGAATAGGTAATGTTCTGACTGTTAGAGCTGAAATGTATGAAGAAGAAATTGAATTATTTGAAAATTTAATACAAAATAATAAGATTAAGACTATTTATGACTGGATAGTAAGAGATGTTACTATGATAAAAGAAGGAGAATATGAATAATAAAGGAAATACTAAAAAAGAAATGCAAGAAAGATTTGCACAGATGGGAATACCAACACCAGTAAAGCCGATATCAAATCCAAAGGCACCAGCAAAGAATCCAGAAATGGCATCAAAAATGGAGCAAATAAGAAACGGTGCATTAGCAGGCAACTTTCAACAGTTTATAGCTAAATCTGAAAAGACATCAAGTATGCCTGCAAACATACCAGTTCCCAAAGTGGGAAAAAATCCAAATGAAAAAGCAAAAAACGCACCAGCACTTAGTAGTTTTTCTCCAAAAACAAATTCAGAAGCATCTATGTTAGAAAATATGATGTACGGTACTGGGCCTACGCCCTCAAGTGCGCCTAGTTCATCGTCAGAAGTATCAGACTTTGGACCACAAAATGTAGACATAAGAAGTAAGTTGCAACAAAGGTTGGCACAAAAACAAAGTGGAGTAAGTCAAGAATCTCATTTTGTCCAACCAACTCAAGCACATGGTACCTTTGAAAATCAATTAACTGATGCGGAATTAACAGAAAAAATTACAGAAGTTGCTAAAAAAGTTTCAAAAGATATGATTAAAAATGTCATAATGGAACTATCAAAAGCTAAGGGAGGACTTATAATGGAAAGTAAAAGTGTAAAGAAAGCAGAGGTTGTAGCAAAAAATAAAGTAAAAATAGACGGTAAGATTTATAAGTTAACTCTAGATAAGTAATGTCAAAATCTAACTACAACATAAAAACTGAATTAGTAAAGAACAAACCTTTCATAACGGTTGAAATGTCATATAAAGATATGTTTTCTAATGATAATTATATTTTGTCTGGTAATTTAAGTGAAAGTGTAATTAACTTCAGGCTTTCAAAAAACAAGGGCAAAAAAATAAATGAAGAACGTTTTTCTGTTACAAAAGATTTAAAATCTAACACATTTATTGATGAACTTTCTATAAGAGTTAATAACTATGATTTTATAGAGGATTTTAAAAAAAATAAATTAGAAAGTTTCACAAAAGAATTGTCTGAATTTATTGTAAAGTGTGATTCATCAATGATTTCTAATGGAATAATGTTTGAGGGATACAAAGACAAGCTAAGAGGTATGGCTGGAATAAATGTAATAAATGAAAACTTAAGATAATGTTAATTAAAAAAGGCAGCAAAGGGAATGAAGTAAAAGAAATACAAAAAGCCTTAGGGTTAAAGGCTGATGGAATATTTGGAAATTACACAGAAGCTGCTGTAAAAAAATATCAAAGACTTCAAGGTTTAAAAGATGACGGAATTGTTGGTCCAAAAACTTATGAAAAATTAATAGGAGAAAATCTAGATGTAGATACTGACAGGTTTGGTTATGATGAATCAAACGATAAAGATGATAAACTAGAATACTTAGGACATTACACAACAGAAGATGGTTTGGAAATTGATAGAGCTTATTTAGATTCTGACGAATATGTTAGGACTTATGGTAAAATAGAGCCTGAAAACTTTTTCATTCATCACACGGCTGGATGGAATAATCCATATAATACAATAAATAATTGGAATAGAGACAAAAGAGGTAGAGTTGCTACTCAATACTGCATAGGAGGAGTAAGCATAAAAAAGGGAAAATACGGAGATGACAAATACAATGGAGAAGTTGTGGAATGTTTCCCAGACTACTATATAGGTTGGCATCTGGGTAAGGTGGGTAATTTTGATATGTCAAAATACTCTTCTGCTGTTGAAGTTAACAATTTTGGTTATGTAGTTAAAAAGGGGGACAAGTATTATAACTATGTAAATGTGGAAGTGCCCGAAAGTATGGTTTGTGATTTAGGATACAAATTTAGAGGACATCAATACTGGCACGCATACACTCCAGAACAAATTGAATCTTTAAGACTTTTGATTAAGCACGTTGCAAGGATTTATCCGAAAATAGATATAAAAGCAGGTATACCACAACTTTTAAAAGATGGAGTTGACCCTAAGGAGGCATTTGAATTTAATAGTGATGCTTACTACGGAAGAGTGAAAGGATTGTGGAGCCACACAAGCGTCAGAAAGGATAAGTATGATATGTATCCTTCTCCACGTTTAGTAGACATGCTTAAAAATCTTTAGTCAATAGTTAATTTTTGGTTCATATTTATTATATATGAAAGACTTTTATGTAATATCAGAATCTAACAATAAACCTCTAACTAAAACGGAAATCAAAAAGATTGTAAAAACCGAAATAGAGAGAGCTTTGAATAAGGCTAAAATTTTAGACAAAGAAGATGTTAGAAAAGTTGTAAAAGATATGATGATAAAACAATATAAGTTTTTCTGGGAGAAGAAAAGTTTTTGGGTAAACAATATTTAAAATGAATAAAGAGGAATTGAAACAATTAATAGATACGGAAGTATCAAAAGTTTTTTCTGACATGACATCTAAAGAGCCTGCTAAAGAGATGGAAGAATCTAAAGATGTTAGTTCTGAAAAAAAAATAGTAGCTCCAAAAAAGAGGATGACAGAAGAAGATTTTGACGACATACTATTTTACGGAGGACAAAATAAAAAAAATAATTAAAATGACAGCAGGAATCACAAAAGCAGAAATTCAAGAATTGCAGAAACAATTTACTCAAAAAATTGGAGATTATGCAGTTAAATTCAATGAACTATCAATATACAAAGGTTACAGTGGGCAAGATGTTAATTGGTCTGGTACTGTTCTTTTAGAAAATGACTATAGTATATCTTGGAGTTTTTCTTTAATTAATGGAGTTAAAATATTAGATGCTAACTTTGTTATTAATGATAAAAATAAAGATATTCTGAAAAATATTCAAGATGTATATGAGATTTTTTATGATAAATTAAATCAGGTAGTTAGAGATGTTGAGTATGAGCCAGAAGCTGAAGAGACGGGTGACCAAGTTATGTTAGGCACAGATACTGATGAAATAGGTCAAATAGAAAAGCCTGCAGAAAGCTCGCCAGAAGGAGAGATGATGCCAATATCTGAATCTAGAATGATTAGAGGTAGACAAAAAACGATAAATACTAGCTATGAGAGAATGAAAAAATTAGCTGGTTTCGATAAATAAATAAAAATAAAATAAAGTTTATTTGCTTTTTAGTTATATTATAACTTTATTTGTAAAAAATAAATAAATTATGAAAACAATTATTACGATTTTAAAATCTTGGTGGATTGACATAGCTGCAACTGGGTTGTTGGGTGTAGTTCTTTTAATGTATGGATATAAACTATATGCGGGTATAGCTTTAGGTTGGGCTCTTAACTCTTTAGTTAAATCATTGAAATCAATGTCTGTATCAGAAGAGGCTAAGCCAGTTTCAAAAAAACCTGCAGCTAAGAAGCCTGCAGCTAAGAAGCCTGCAGCCAAAAAACCTGCATCTAAAAAACCTGCA
>Ga0206131_10002381_pt1 | contig 22814 bp, 24 predicted proteins | sample Helgoland_Spring_FD_148636 | JGI IMG/M metagenome (GOLD analysis project Ga0206131, IMG submission 148636) | Pelagic subsurface seawater microbial communities from Kabeltonne, Helgoland, North Sea - Helgoland_Spring_Bloom_20160517_1 | ecosystem: Environmental > Aquatic > Marine > Epipelagic ...
ATGGGCACTCCCCGGTCTTGGCATCAAATTCATAGCATGGAGCAGGGGTCACTCTTGGTCCAAGTGTATTGGACTCAAAGCCTCGAATAGAGCGAGGCCCACCCGAATAAAAATTTTCAAAAAATGGAGTTTTCTCGGTATCTCCATATGTTCCTATGTAGCCCAATTCACCATCAAAGCCAAAAACTAGATTTGCAAAGCCAAGCGGGCGATAAAATTTTTGTTTGATATCAGTTTTAAAGTAAGTTAGGTCACTTCCAGGTATCGTCAATTGCAACATAACATCTGTAGATGAACCATATGTCGGGAACATACCTCTATTTAAAGTCATTTTAGACCAGACTGCCTGAGCTTTAAATACATCAAAAACAGTTCCTTCAGAGGCTAAAAAGTCTGCGATTTCCCTTGAAGGCAATGATCCAGGATCAATATCAGTGTTATCAAAATTAAGATTCAAACCAATTCTAGTTGTGTCACTGATTGGATAACCAAATTGAACACCGCCGCCCATAGAGTTAGTTAAATAATTTGCAACGTTATACTCACCATAATCTGTTACGCGGTAATAAAGACTATAGCCCCTGCTTACCCCATCCATGGTGAAATACGGATCAAAGAAAGAGATATTATAGGCTTCCTGATAAACGCTTTTATTGATCGAGAGATTAAATCTATTACCACTTCCAAGATAATTATTATCAGAAAGGTTTAAGCCTAAGTTCATACCAAAGTCGCTGTACCCAATGGATCCACCAATACTTGAAGTGCTTTCTTCTTCTACAGTAAACTCTATGTCCACTTGATCTTCTGTTCCAGGAACAGGAATAGTTTCTAAATTAACTTCCTTAAAAAATCCAAGTCTTTCAAGGCGCAGCTTAGAACCTTCAATAAGATTATCGGATGCCCATGCGCCCTCAAATTGCCTCATCTCTCTTCTGAGAACCTCGTCATTGGTTAGATAATTTCCAGAAAATAATATCTTCCTTGCATAAGTTCTATTCCCAGGTTGTACTAAAAAAATTAGAGAAACCTTATTGGCTTCTTCACTCATATCTGGATTACCTGTTACCTCAGCAAAGGTATAACCTTCATTACCCAAAAAATTAACTAGGTACTCTTCTATGGAAGTAATTTGCGCTTGAGAATATATTTGATCTTTTAAGCTGTCCAAAACAGGGTTATATATTCCTTCGTCTAGCGGGATATCACCGATAATATTGACTTCATCGATCTTATATTGGTCTCCCTCACTGATGCTGAGAGTAATAAATACATCTTGTTTATCTTTAGACACTGAAACTTGAGAGGATTCTATAGAAAATTTTAAATATCCTCTATCAAGATAAAAGGATTCTAAATTTTCGATATCCCCTTTTAGCTTTTCTTTTGAGTATTTATCTTTATTAGAAAGAAACGAGTACCACTTCCCCTCTTTTAATTCGAATCCTCGCATCAAATCATCATCAGAAAATAACTCATTGCCAATAATATTTACTTTTTTAATTTTTGCGCTTTCGCCTTCATCAATAATAATTTTAAGTTCGATGGTATTTCTTGGCTTATCAATAGTTTCAATTTCAACCCCGGCGCCATATCTACCCTGAGAAGCATATTGACGAATTAATTCACTCTTCATGCCATTAAGCGTAGAGCGCTTGTAAACCTGGCCCTCAGATATGCCTGCGCCTTCCAAGCCCTGCAAAAGGTCTTCAGATTTTAAAGCTTTGTTTCCCTCTAATTCTATTAAAGATATGGATGGTCTCTCGGCAACACTTATAATCAATGCATTACCATCTTTGCCTATTTGAATATCATTAAATTGAGCTGTAGAAAATAATGCTCTGGTAATTTCAGATACTTTTCCTTCATTCATCTTGTCGCCAACACTTACAGGTATGGCAGTAAATATGCTGCCAATTGAAACCCTTTGAAGGCCAACAATTCTAATATCGGTTATTAAAAATTCATCAAATGCGCTTACTGCGAATGAAAAGAATGCGAGAAAACATAAGAATAATTTTTTCATTGCGGGATTATAAGAATTTAGAAATATCATTAAAAACTGCAAAGACCATCAAAAATCCTACAGCTACCCAACCAGAAAGATAAAAAATATTTTCCATTTTTTCAGGCATAGGAGATCCTCTAATAGCCTCAACCCCAAGCATAACAAGCTGACCACCATCTAAAACTGGGATAGGAAGTAAGTTCATAACGCCCAAACTAATACTTAGTAAGGCCATCAAATAAAGAAAAGGAAGAAACCCTGCCTTTGCAGTATCTCCAGACATTTTGACTATGCCTATGGGGCCACTTAAGTTCTGAGTACCAAGATCACCTGTGACCATTTTTCCAACAAACATTAGGGTTTTTGAACTCAGGTTATAAGTCTCATAAGCTCCTTTGGAAAGAGATCCAAACCAAGAGCGTTTTAAGCCAGGCTGGATATCAATGAATTTCTCTTCCAAGCCCTCAGCATTCACTCTAGTTCCAAGGGGAATATTTAAATACAAAGTCTCAATTGATCTTTGGATTTTTAGGTCAATTTCTGAGCCCTCATAATTGCTCAAAAATTCTTTTAAATCTTCAAATGAGTAGATGGGCTGGCTATTCACAGCAAGTATTCGATCATTAACCTCTAGCCCATTTTGCAAAGCCAAAGAATCCTTCGATATTAAGCCAACGAGCGGCTGCATTTTTAATGCTAAGTTAAAGCCTAAGAAATTCTCTGGAGCATTTTGCTCCTCAGCAGTAGATAGAAAATCATTAATTGGAATAGAGATACTTTCTTGTCTTTGGCCGTCTCGAGATTGAAATACAAGATCTAGCACACCAGTTTCACCAGAGTTAGATAAAAGCTCAAGCCTGATCTGCTGGAGGTTAGATGCTTCCTTTCCATTAATTGAAATTAAAATATGTCCAGGCTCTAATGATGTATTCTGCAAAAGATAAGGCGAAGAAATGTCCAATACTTCTGGAATAAACTGACGCTCAACTGAATTTGCAAAAATAACTGAAAGAATTCCAATTGCAAGAATAAAATTAGCCACTGGACCAGCCAACATGACGCAAGCTCTTTGCCATTTAGGCTTGCTTTCAAAAGTGTTTGCTTTTTGCTCTGGGGTCATGCCTTCTAGTAATTCTGAATCATCGTCAGAAGCTTTTTCAGTATGAAAGGCTACATAACCGCCCAGTGGAAGGGCTGAAAGAGCAATTTCAGCTCCATGCTTGTCATATCTTTTAAAAATTACTGGGCCCATTCCTATAGAGAATCTATAAATATGAATATTACATAGTCTTCCAACTATAAAATGGCCATACTCATGAATCGCTATCAGAACGCCCAATAAAATAATTGCTGAAAATAGATATATCATGCTGTTAATGAAAAATTTAGTTTAAGGATTTTATCACCTTCTCTGCTTGGATGCGTGCTTGTCCATCATAATTAAATACATCATCTATTGTATTCAACTTAGAACAAGAGAAGTGATTAAAAGTTCTCTCAACCACTTCATAAATATTAATAAAAGTAATCTCGTTATCTAAAAAAGCTTGGACAGCTTTTTCATTTGCTGCATTAAAAATAGCTCCTAGACTTCCCTTCTGCCTGCAGACCTCTCTGGCCATTTCAAATATTTTCTCTCTTCCCACTGGAATCGGCTCGAAGGTAAGGCTCATTGCAGAAAAATCCAAGGCAGTAAATTTAATTGGCAATCTATCTCCCATTCCCAATGCATTGGCAATAGGCACTTCCATACTTGGATTACTTAGCTGGGCTATGGTTGAGCCGTCTTGGTATGTAACCATTGAGTGAATGATGCTCTGAGGGTGTGTTGCAACTTCAATTCGTGATTCCGGTAAATCAAATAAATAACAAGCTTCTATGAGCTCAAGGCATTTATTCATTAAGGTTGCAGAGTCAATTGTAATTTTAGAACCCATTTGCCATGTTGGGTGTTGAAGAGCATCTTTAAGACTAACTGTTTCTAGCTCTTGCATTGAGAGTCTTCTAAACGGGCCTCCGGATGCGGTAATTAAAATTGTTGAGATAGCTGATATATCTTTTTCTCCCAACAAGCATTGGTAGATAGCATTATGCTCACTATCAACTGGAATAATTTTAGCCTTTGTGTGAGCCGCCAATGGAATTAAAATATCACCAGCTGAGACGATGCTTTCTTTGTTTGCAATGAGTGTTGTTTTGCCAGCTTCAATAGCCCAATAGCTAGACTGAAGGCCTGCGAAACCAGAGATGGCTGAGATTACTATCTCAGTCTCTGGGTTCTGAATGACTAACTTGAGATCCTCTAAACAAGTCAAAATCTTGGCATCAGAAGAAAAGATAGGATGATCTGTATTAATATTTTTATTGGAAATAAATACATGCTCAGGACCAAACTCATTAATAATCTCTAAAGCGATATCTAAATTCTGATGTAAGGCAATCGCCTTTAACGTAAAAATTTCTTTATTTTGTCTAAGAACATTTAGGGTGCTGCTGCCAATGCTGCCTGTAGCACCAAGCAAAACTACATTTTTCATAGCACTAAAGAGCTCAAGGCAGCAAAAACTGGAATAATTGCCATATGTGAATCCAGCCGATCCCAGATGCCGCCATGCCCAGGAATTAAAGAGCCACTATCTTTAATTTGTTGGTTACGTTTCAGGTGACTCTCAAAGTAGTCTCCTATAAAAGCAAAAGGAATCACTGCTATTAACAGTAAAAATAGATGCAATGAAATGAACTCTGACCAGTAGATTATGGAGAGAAATAAGATAGTGATAATTACCGAGCCAACAAAACCCTCTAAAGTTTTATTGGGACTTAAATTCTGAAACAATGGAGTTTTTCCAATACTGCTTCCAACTAAATAGGCTGCTACATCTATCAATGCGGTAATAAATAATAATAAAAAGAGAACAAAAAAATGATTAGCGCTAGAATTTGGAAATAGTAAAATTACCGTCAATCCAAAAAGAAAAGATTGTATTAAAAAAATGCCTAAGTAATTATTATTGAAACTAAAAATTGTGAAATGTCCTGTGTTTTTTGAAATCAATAACAATCCATATATGCACCAAAATCCAAATGATGCTAAAAGAAAGTAACTTACGAAATTTTCTCCTATACCTGCAAATAAAACCGCTGGAGTTATTAAAAAAATAATATGTTTTAAGTGAATTTTAGTTAATGAAACCTGCAACCATTCATAGCAAAGAAGTCCAGCCACCGCTGTGATTAATATGGAAATAATAAGCAAGTTTTGCAAATATAAAATTCCAAATACCCCAACTGCAAGTGCAATTGCTGAGGGCAATCTTGATAAGATATTACTAAAGAATTCTTTTGCCAAATCGTCTCTCCGTTTTCATAAATTCTTCTAAACATTGCTCAAAATGCTGCTCTGTGAAATCTGGCCACAATGTATCTAAAAATTGAATCTCAGTATAAGCTAAATGATAAAGCAGAAAGTTACTTATCCTGTGATCTCCACCTGTTCTAATTAACAAATCTAATTCTTTGATTGGGGCTTTAAGATGTTGGAAAATTAGGTCATCAGAAATTTCAGTTATCTTTAAATTCTGGGAGGCTATATCTTGTCCAATTAATCTAACCGCCTGAAGAATATCTGCTCTTCCTCCATATCCTAGAGCAATATTCAATTCTAATGTTGGTGTAGGAAAATCTGTTGCTAATTCCGCACCCTCAATTGCCTTTGTAACCTCAGGACCAAACTCCTGGTAGTCACCAAAAAATTTCAAGGTAACCTTTTGATTAATCAAGTCTGGTACCTGAGCATTAATGGCGCTAATAATTAATTTCTTAATCCCAAGAATCTCTTTTTTTGGACGAGACCAGTTCTCTGTGCTAAAAGCATATAAGCTTAAAGAGGCAATCTTATGCTGAGCAGCTGACTCAACAATTCTTCTTACCACATCAACACCTTTTTCATGGCCTGATGTAACGTTAAGTGTATTTTTTTTAGCCCATCTCCCATTTCCATCCATGATGATGGCTACATTTACCCCTGAAAGGTTGAAAGATTTAGTTTTATGTTTTGCCATCTTGGCTGCTGGGAAAAGAATCTAGATTTCTATTAAATCTTCTTCTTTCTTCTTAAGCTCAGCCTCAACAAGACCGATAAAGTGATCTGTTTCTTTTTGCACAAGATCCTCTATCCTTTTGAGATCATCTTCAGAGATATCACCGGCCTTTTGCTGATCTTTGGCGCTATTATTTGCATCTCGACGAGTATTTCTAATAGATATACGAGAATTTTCGGCTTCCGTTCTAGCTTGCTTGATATATTCCTGTCTAGTTTCTTCAGTCAGGACTGGCATAGTGACCCTAATCAAATCTCCACTTGTACTAGGATTTAAGCCCAAATCTGCTTTCATAATAGCCTTTTCTACCTCTCCAATTAAAGACTTATCCCAAGGTGAAATCGCAAGAGTTCTTCCCTCTTCTATCGAGATATTGGCTGCTTGACTTATTGGTGTTGGATTTCCGTAATAATCAATTTTAACAGTATCTAAGATATTGGGATTTGCTCTTCCAGTACGAATCTTATTAAACTCGTGCATAAGTGAATCAATTGATTTTTGCATCTTAGGTTTAATATCATTAATTATTTCATTCATAACTATGATATTAATGTCCCAATTTCTTCACCGCAAGCAATTTTTTTCAGCGCATCAGGATGATTTAAATTAAATACCTTTAAAGGTAATTGATGGTCTCTTGCAAGGGTTAATGCTGTCGCATCCATCACTTTAAGATTTTTTTGTATCGCCTCATCATAAGTAAGGGTTGAATAAAAAGTAGCATCTGAAACTTTTTCTGGGTCATCGGAATAAACTCCATCAACTCGAGTGGCTTTTAACATTACATCAGATTGAGTTTCTATTGCCCTAAGACAGCCAGCACTATCGGTAGTAAAAAATGGATTGCCAGTTCCTGCAGTAAAAATCACAACAAAACCCTTAGCTAAGAGCTGAATTGCCAGTCTTCTATCATAATGCTCAACTAATCCTGACATAGAGATGGCTGACATTACCCTTGTTTTGAGACCCGCCCTTTCAAGAGCATCTCTTAAAGCGATGCCATTCATTACAGTGGCTAGCATTCCCATATGGTCGCCAGCAACCCTATCCATGCCTGCTTGACTTAGTTTCTCGCCCCTAAAAAGATTACCGCCACCAATGACAATTCCAATTTCGGCACCTAAGTCTCTGCAATCTCTCACAGAGGCTGCCATTTTATCTAATATCTTGGGATCAATACCATGTTCATCTTCCCCAGCAACAGCTTCCCCGCTAAATTTAACAAGGAGACGCTTATAGGAAAGTGTGGTCATTTTTTTAACTGTTCCGCCACCTCAGTCGCGAAGTCTTTGACCTCTACTTCAATGCCTTCACCTACTTTAAAGCGAACGAAATCTATAATAGAGGCATTATTATCATCTAGTAATTGCTGAATGGATTGATCTGGATTCTTCACGAATGCCTGGGAGACAAGGGTAACCTCTGATAAAAATCTTTTTACTTTTCCCTCTACCATTTTCTCCATGATAGCTTCGTCTTTGCCTGATTCCTCTGCTTGAGCGATATAAATAGCTTTCTCACGCGCTAATAACTCTGGGTCCATATCATCTGAAGTTAAGCAACTCGGGTTTGTGGCCGAAACATGCATAGCAATATCCTTTGCTAAATCTTGATTATCAACGTTAAGTGAAACTAGTGCTGCAAGCCTTCCGTCAGAGTGAGTATATGAGCCAATAGAACCACCATCTGAAATCGTAAGGGTGCTAAGTCTTCGTAATTGGATATTTTCTCCAATGGATTGAATAAGAGTTTGTCGCTGCGCATCAAACGCTTCATTTAGAACCTCAATGGAATCTACTTGAGAGCTTACTAAATGATCAGCTACAGAGCTTGTAAAGTCTTTAAACTGAGCATCTTTTGCAGCAAAATCTGTCTCTGAGTTGATTTCAACCAAACTAACGTAGGACGATGTCTCAGCAACTTTAACTGCTCCATCAGCAGCAACTCTAGAAGCTTTTTTTTCAGCTTTTAAAGAGCTATTAGCTCTAAGCAAATCTAAAGCCTGTTGTAAATCTCCATTAGTTTCAACTAAGGCTTTTTTACACTCCATCATTCCGACTCCAGACATCTCCCTTAATTCTTTAACTTGGCTGGCAGAAATACTCATTTATCTTCCTCAGATTCTTTTGCCTCAGCATCGGATAAATCTACAGATTCTTCTTCTGCCTCTTTTACTACTTTCGCTTCTTCAGCTTCTAAAGTCTCTGTATCGGATTCAACGACAGCCTCTTCAACAGTTTTTTCTGAGACCTCTATAGCTCTCTCTTCTGAGACTATCTCAGCAGGAATATCTTCTTCTGGCTCGCTTAATTCTCCTTTTTCAACAAGATTCAGAGCTTTTCCAGATGTTACAGCAGCTTTTTTAATTTTTACTTCTGGAGTTTCCGCATCATCAGATGCAAGGTTTAATCCACCAGTTGATGAGGCCAAACCTCTAGCACAAGCTTCGGCTATAACTTTAGTAATTAATCTAATGGACCTGATTGCATCATCATTTCCAGGAATAATGTGCTCAATGCCGTCTGGATTAGAATTAGTATCAACTAAAGCAATAATAGGGATTCCCATTTTCTTTGCTTCAGTTACTGCAATTTTTTCATGGGCAACATCTATGACAAATAATGCGTCAGGTAGACCTTTCATATCTTTAATGCCGCCAACACTTGCATCTAATTTTTCATATTCCTTAGTAATATCAACAGCTTCTTTTTTAGAAAGTTTATTAATTCGCCCTGATGATTGAAGTTCTTCAATATCTAATAAGCGTCTGATAGAACCGCGAATCGTTTTCCAGTTGGTAAGAGTTCCGCCTAACCATCTTTTATCTATGTATGGCAAGCCAAGTGCTGAAGCAGACTCTTTAATTGTTTTGGATGCTGATCTTTTTGTGCCTACAAAAAGAACTCTGTTGCCTTTGGAGCAAATTTCTTCTGCTTTAGAAGATGCAGCGTTTAGACACTCTTTAGTGATCTCAAGATCGATAATACTAATTTTTTTTCTGGTATCAAAAATATAAGATTCCATCTTAGGATTCCAAAATCTTTGTTGATGACCAAAATGAACGCCTGCGTTTAACAGGTCTTTAATTGAAACAATGCTCACAATTTCCTCCGGGGTTAATACTCCAGCGCTTCATATAGTTGACTCCAATGGAGCACCCCAACAATAATCTCAATAGCGCTTTCGGGATTTAAAGTCTGTGTATTCTATAGAAAATTTGCTTGAGATCAAAGTTTTTTGTTTAAGTAATCATTAAAGCTGTAAAGTCCAGGTGGATTTGAAATAATCCATTGAGCAGCAGCTATGGCACCAGCAGCAAAAATATCCCTTGAATGTGCTATGTGTTGAAAGGAAATAGTTTCTCTGGAGTTATAAAATTCTATTCTGTGGGTTCCAAAAGCCCTTCCAATCCTATGAGAATTAACACTTACAGGCATCTGAATTTTATCACCAGGCAAATCTTCAAGAAACTTCATTATTTCAATGGCTGTTCCTGAGGGAGCATCAACTTTTTGGGTATGATGGATTTCTGTAAGATTACAAGAGAATGACTCTTGTGAGGACATCAAAAAATTTGTAATAGATTTTTTAAGTGTTGCAATACCAATAGACATATTCGATCCCATTAAAATTGGAATAGTTTTTTTTGCCTTGCCGATCAATTCATGGTGATTTGAATTTAAGCCTGTCGTCCCTATGACCAGTGGCAATTTTTGATCAACACAAGTATTTAAAATTTCAGACAAGTAATCGGGGGAAGAAAAATCTATTACAAGAGATTGAGTTGCAATATCTATTTTTTCTACTTTAAAATCTTGAACTGTAATTTTAGGAAATTCATCTAATAGATGCCTAATAGATTGGCCCATATTGCCGTTGTATCCATTCAAGAGAATATGCAATTTTTATTCTTTGTGAAACTTGTCAGCAGATTGCTTGAAAGATTCTTTGATCGGATAATGCTTTTCTGATTCTATGGATTCAGCAAATTCTTTAAAAGTTTTCAATTGAGCATTAGATAAATTAACAGGGGTTTCCACAACAACACGACACATTAAATCTCCCCTTCTTGAATCTCTTACAGAGGATGCTCCTTTTCCTTTAATTCTAAAAATTTTGCCTGTTTGTGTATAGGCAGGGACTTTTAATGAAATTTTTGATTCTAATCCAGGAATATTAATTGAGCCTCCAAGAATAGCTATATCAAAAGGGATGGGTGCCTCAAAATACAAATCGCGTCCATCTCGCTCAAAGATATCATTTGCTATAACCTGAATAGCAACATAAAGATCTCCTGCTGGACCTCCTCTGGCAGCGCTTCCCTCGCCGGACAATCTCACCTTATCGCCGTTATCTACTCCTGCCGGAATACTCACAGATAAAGATTTAGTTTCCTCGTTAACCCCTGCACCCCTACAGGTAGCACAATGATCTTTGATAATCTGGCCCTCACCTCGACATGCATTGCATGGTTGTTGCACAGAAAAAAAACCTTGTTGCATTCTTACCTGCCCCACTCCATTGCATTGACCGCACGGAATAGGCGACGAACCAGGCTTCGCTCCAGATCCAGAGCAATCGTCACAGGATTTATTGACAGGAATTTTAATAGTTTTTTTTATGCCTAAGATAGCTTCCTTTAATGATATATCTAGATTGTATTGAAGGTCTTGACCTCTAGCAGAACGCCTAGAAGAACCCCTGCCCCCAAACACATCACCAAAAATATCTCCAAAGATATCTCCTACATTAAAATCTTGAAAACCAGCACCAGAGCCGCCGCCCATGCCTTGAACACCAGCATGCCCAAACTGGTCATAAGATGCTTTTTTGTCAGCGTCTGAAAGGACTTCATATGCTTCTGCAGCTTCTTTAAATTTTTTATCAGCCTGAGGATCATCCGGATTACGATCAGGATGATATTTCATGGCTAATTTCTTAAAAGCTTTTTTTAATTCAGGCCCTGAAGCGGTTTGAGAGACCCCTAAGACCTCGTAATAGTCTCTCTGTGACATAGCTTACTTTTCTTCTTTTGCTTCTTCTTCTTCTTTTACTTCTTCATACTCTGCATCAACTGTATTCTCATCGGCAACAGTGTCTTCACTAGCTCCCTGGTCTGATCCCGCTTCATCTTGTGGATATAGTTTTTGAGTTAAGGGAGTTAATACGTCATTAAGTTCTTTGGAAGCAGTCTCTATAGACTCAAGACTATCTTGTTTAATCGCTTCTTCCAGCTTAATAGTTGCAGACTCAACGGATGCTTTTTCATCATCAGTTATCTTGTCACCAGATTCTTCAATTGTTTTTCTTGTTGCGTGAACAAGCATATCTGCATTATTTTTAGCTTGGACGAGGCTCTCAAACTTCTTATCATCTTCAGCATTGGCTTCGGCATCTTGAACCATTTTTTCAATGTCTTCATCAGATAATCCACTCGAAGCTTTAATGACTATAGATTGCTCTTTACCAGTATTTTTATCTTTGGCTGCAACATTGAGTATGCCGTTAGCATCTAGATCAAACGAAACTTCGATTTGCGGTGTTCCTCTTGAAGCCGGGGGAATATCTGCAAGATTAAATTGACCCAATGATTTATTTTGGGCAGCCTGTTTTCTTTCTCCCTGAATAACATGAACGGTCACTGCTGATTGATTATCTTCGGCTGTTGAAAATACCTGTGATTTTTGGGTTGGTATCGTAGTATTCTTTTCAATTAATGGGGTAGCAATTCCGCCTAGAGTCTCTATGCCAAGGGTGAGAGGCGTCACATCTAAAAGCAATACATCTTTTGTGTCGCCTGAGAGCACTGACCCCTGAATTGCTGCACCAACTGCTACTGCTTCATCAGGATTCAAGTCTTTTCGTGGCTCCTTGCCAAAAAAGTCCTTAACTTTTTTCTGCACCATCGGCATTCTAGTCTGGCCACCAACTAACAAAATCTCATTGATGTCATTAATTGATAATTTAGCATCCTCAAGAGCTAGTTTTAATGGCGCTAGAGTCCTATCCACAAGATCCTCAACAAGAGATTCAAGCTTAGCTTTTGTGATTTTATGAACAAAATGTTTTGGGCCAGAGCTATCTGCTGTTATGTATGGCAAATTTATTTCAGTTTGATCAGAAGAAGATAATTCAATTTTTGCTTTTTCCGCTGCTTCTTTTAATCTTTGAAGTGCCATAGGATCGCTTTTTAAGTCAAATCCTGACTCATTTTTAAACTCTTCAACAAAGTAATCTATTAATTTTAGATCAAAATCCTCTCCTCCCAGAAAGGTATCTCCATTTGTAGCAAGCACTTCAAATTGATGCTCCCCATCAACTTCTGAGATTTCAATTATAGAAATATCAAAAGTTCCACCGCCTAGATCATAAACAGCAACCACAGAATCACCTGTGTGCTTATCAAGACCATAAGCTAAGGCTGCAGCGGTAGGTTCATTAATAATTCTCTTTACTTCCAGCCCTGCTATTTTACCAGCGTCCTTCGTTGCCTGTCTCTGGGAATCATTAAAGTATGCTGGCACAGTAATCACAGCTTCTGTGACTTCATGCCCTAAATACTCTTCGGCAGTCTTTTTTAATTTCTTGAGAATTTCAGCAGAGATTTGTGGAGGTGCAAGCTTCTTATCATCCACTTGAACCCAGGCATCTCCATTATCAGCTTTAATAATTTTATAAGGGACCATGTCCATATCTTTCTTCACAACATCATCCTCAAATCTTCGGCCAATCAATCTCTTGATTGCATACAAAGTTTTTTCAGGATTGGTTATTGACTGGCGTCTAGCTGGGGCTCCAACTAGTACTTCATTGTCATCTGCATAGCCAATGACTGACGGAGTAGTTCTTCCGCCTTCTGCATTTTCAATTACCTTGGGTTGTTGGCCCTCTACAACTGCTAAGCAACTATTGGTTGTTCCTAAATCTATTCCTATTATTTTTGACATATTTTTTTCCTAATATTTTAATTTTTTATAACGGAGACTCTGGCTGGTCTTACAACTCGCTCATGAAGCTCCCATCCTCTTTGAAATATATTTTCAATTTCATTGTTTTCTTTCTCTGGATCCTGTGAGGTCATTACTGCCTCATGTTTAACTGGATCAAATTGTTCGTTAATTGGATAGATGGGTCTAATACCAAATTTATCAAGTGCTGACTCAAATGATTTTAAAGTCAATTCAACGCCTTCCTTATCTTCAGCGGATGATTCTTCAGAAAAATTCTTCAATGCATGCTCAAGATTGTCCACTACTGGCAATAGCTCGTTTAACAATCTCTCAACACCATATTTATGAGCTTTTTCAATGTCTGTAACGCTTCTTTTCAAGGCATTATCGAGCTCAGCCCTAGATCTTAAAAGAGCCTCTTCTAAATTATGAATTGTTTCTTCAGCATTGTCCTCTGCAGGATCATCTTCTGAAATTACTTTCTCTTCACCTGCGAGGTCTTCGATCCCAGATTCACCCATCACATCTTCCACGCGGTCATCACTCTCTGGGGTTAGGTTGTCTGTAGTTTTATTTTTTTTAGCCATCATTTATTCCAATACCAAATATGTTGGGGTGAATAAGAGCTAGTTCAAGGGGTTGTAAGAAATTATTTAATTGGTTTTACATAAAGAACCATGCTGTGATCCACTATCTCATAGCCCATTTCTTTTGCAATTTCTTCTTGACGCTTTTCAATCAGCTCATCATGAAATTCAATTACCTTGCCAGTTTCCAAACACACCATATGGTCATGATGGTCATCAGGGGTAATTTCATAGACAGCGTGACCTTCTTCAAAGTTATGTCGCATAACTATCCCCGCTGATTCAAACTGAGTTAGAACTCGATAAATGGTCGCCAGGCCAACGTCTTCACCAGAAGTAATAAGCTGCTTATATATTTCTTCAGCACTTAAATGGCGGTTCTCACTGGATTCAAGAGCTTCTAGAATTCTGATTCTTGGAAGCGTTGCCTTTAAACCAGCTTTTTTTAATTCAGTATTTTCTTTACTCATGAACTTTTCCTTGTATTCTCTTTCAAAGTATAATCAAATCATCTCATGAAGCAATTAACCAAAACCTTTTTCATCACTTTTCTCCTGATTTCAGCGGGGTTTGGATGCTCAACTTTTTCACCCTACAAGGTGCCTGTGCTTCAGGGGAATATTATAGAAGATAAGGATGTGGAGCAGCTCACACAAGGTCTATCAAAAGACCAGGTTCAATATCTTCTGGGGACTCCCCTATTAAAAAGTCCAATTCACCAACAAAGATGGGATTACTTTTACTCTGTAAAAGTTGGAGACAGAGTAATTCTAGAAAAGAAATTATTTCTAATATTTGATAAGCAAAATAAACTTGATAGCTGGGTTATAGAGGAGACCAACCCAGAGGAAAGCTGAGATTATCTTAGGTCAGCTTTAGCTTTCCTTCTTTCTTTTGGATCTTGATGCAAAGGCTTATAAACCTCAAGCCTTTCCCCATCTGACATCCTATAATTTTGCGGTAACGCTTTATATTTTCCATCAAGTGCCACGCTATTAACCCCAATTTTATACTCAAACGCTGCATCATCTAAAAGCTCTTTTATTTTAGGGAGTTCAAGCACTTCTTGTGCCGTTATACTCTCAGAAACATCTAATTCTTGAAATGCTACTCCTTGCAAGCCTGATAATGAAAAGTAGATCTTCATTTGGATAGCTGCTCTGCAAATGCATTTAAAAATTTATTGCCCATTGCATCAATAGCACTTTGTCTTGCAAAAAATTTTAAGAAAAATGGTAGCTTGAAGCTAGCGCTGAAATGCACTTCCGTGATACCTTCAGATAAAGAAAGAGACCATAAAGCAGAAAACTGCGTGAACGGTCCTTTGACCTGTTTGATTTGAACCTCATATCCATCTGTCACATTTTCAGATTCAAATTCATAGGTTTTATTGAGCAGCCCAAATACAAGCAACCCTCTAACCTTTGTTTCACAGCTGGATGACAGTCTCTTTGATTCAAGGCAGCCAGGCAAAAATTTTTTATAAACTTCAAAGTTGTTAATTAACTCAAGAATAGATTCGGGTTCAGCAAAAAATTTCTGAGAACGCTCAAAATTCTGTGGCATATTTTATGAAGTCAATTGATATATGAATACTGCTGCAACTAATGTTGGAGAAATGAATCGAATAAAAAATCTCCAAGTATTAAAAACTTTTAGCTGAATGCCAGAAAATTCATCTAAAGCAAGATCTGGTTTTAAGAACCAGCCTGCAAATATTGCCACCATCATTCCGCCTATTGGCATCAAGAATTGGTTTGCAAGATAATCTATTGAATCAAGAAAGTTTAAATCTCCAATAAAGGCTTTATCAGACCACTCATTAAAGCTTAATACACTTCCTAAACCAATAAACCATGCCAACAATCCTAGGCTCATGGCAGCAGTAAAGCGTGATGTAATTTTTTCTTCTTCAAAATAAGCGACGCTTGGTTCAAGCAGCGAGATCGCACTGCTAAGTGCTGCAATAGATAGTAAGGTAAAAAATGCTGGGCCTAAAATATTACCAAATGGCATATCTACAAACACTGATAACAGACTTATAAACACGAGACCTGGTCCAGCTTCTGGCTCCATGCCGTAAGCAAAAATAATTGGGAAAATAGCTAAGCCTGCCAAGATGGCAATCAAGGTATCCAAGCCGGCAACAGTAAGAGATGTTTTAAAAATATTTTCTTCTTTTGGCATGTAAGATCCGTAGCACATGATTGAGCCCATGCCGAGACTTAAGCTAAAAAATGCTTGTCCCATAGCTCTTAAAAAAGTTGTTGAATCAACGTCAGAAAAATTAGGTGAAAACAAGAAACTTAAGCCTCTAATAAAGTCACCATTAATCATGGCATTAATGACCATGATTATCATAAGAACAAATAATGTTGGCATCAATAAGCGAACCATCCGCTCGATGCCCCCAATCACTCCAGCAGCAAGAATCGCAATGTTAAATCCAATAAAGACTGTATGCCAGAATAGCAATCTAGGGGCTGAAGCGGTGACTAGGTTAAATTGTTCAATAGAAGAAATGCTTGTGTTTGGCATTGCAGCAATACCTATGTAATTCAAACAAATGCCAGCTATAACGCTGTAAAAAGAAAGTATAAGAATTCCTGATACCAGTCCACCCCATCCTACTGCTTGCCATTTAGAGCTTTGCCCAGAATCCATGGCAGCAATTTTCATGGCATTGACTGGACTTTTTCGAGCTCGCCTTCCAATCATAATTTCAGCCATCATGATTGGTAACCCAACAACCAGGATGCAGCCAAGGTAAATCAAGACAAAGGCACTCCCGCCTTCTGTTCCTGCCTTGTATGGAAAGCCCCAAATATTCCCCAAACCAACTGCTGAGCCTGCTGCAGCAAGAACAAAAGTCCACTTACCAACCCATGAAATAGATTCACTGACAGAGCTAGAGGGATTGATATTCATATTGAAATTATGTGTAAGGGTTAAAAATAAAAGCTAATAAGGTTATGCAACATATTGTAACCAAGTTTGTAATTAAATTTCTTGCATCTGCGTATTTATTGCTGTTTTGATAATACTCGCTTCGTTTACTTTCGAAGTATAAAAAGAGTTGTAAACTAAAAACTATGGAAATTAAACATAATGCAATATGAGTATGGGCAAGTAAGGCTGTAAATAGTCCCAATAATGAAAACCCTATTGCACACCAAAGATTAAATGATGAGTTAGTTTGATCATCCCACCCCCAAATAAAACCTCCTAAAAATGAAATCACAATCCCTCCATAAATACCAAATGCTTTGATGGACATCAATCCATGTTCGATATTCAAAATCCATGGAATCAAAGCCAAAAAAACAAATAAACTCAGGCCAAAATAGATTAGAGTAACTTTAGTTTCTTGCATAACAAATCCTCAAAGTTTGCAAATAGATTTAACAGATTCATAATTACGATACTTAATATGAAAGCTGCAAACAATAATATCATCGTCAAAAACAAAAATGCTGCAAGAAACTATCATTTAACAGATAAATATCAAGCTGGAATTGTCCTAGAAGGTTGGGAAGTCAAAGGGCTGAGGGATGGCAAAGTCGATGTTAAGGATTCCTACGTGACTCTAAAAAATCATGAAGCCTGGGTGATCGGCTTGAAAATTGATCCACCAGCATCATTAATGCATGAAAGCATCGACCCAACTCGCTCTAGAAAGCTACTGCTCAATAAGAAAGAAATAAATAAAATTCTTGATTCTGTTGCTCTTCAAGGACTTACTTGTGTTCTGACCATGGTTTACTGGAAAGAAAATAAAATTAAGTGCGATATTGCTATTGGAAAAGGTAAAAAAACCTACGATCAAAGGGAAGATGTGAAGCAAAGAGATTGGAACAGAGAAAAACAAAGAATTTTAAAAAATTCTAATCGTTAAGCAATTCCTATATAATCTTTGACCCCATGGGGGCGAATTGGGTTCGACGTTTTTATTGGATTCCAAAGCGCATGCCAAGATTGTGGTAACTCTTGTAAAACATACTACAAAAAAATTAGTTGCAGAAAACGACAACTACGCTTTAGCCGCTTAGGCTAACCAATGCAAGAATTGTCTATGGTTCGAAGCATTGGCAAAATACATAGTCTAGCTTTGCTGTGGTGTCTAAACGCAGTAACGTAAAATCTAACTAGACTAGTCTCTAGCACCCTGCTCTTCGGGTCACTAAGGCGAAACACAAAGAGTGAGCTAAGCATGTAGAAGTCAGGTTGAAGAACTAACGGACGCGGGTTCAATTCCCGCCGCCTCCACCAATTATATTTACAGAGTACTGTCGAAGTGCTCTAACATTTTTGTATACAACATAGATCTGTTTTCAGGTTTTCTAAACCCGTGACCTTCTTTTGGCACAATAATTAACTCGTGTTCTTTTCCAGCTTTTTCCAAAGCATCAGCCAACGCATAAGCATGTTCAATTGGAGCTCTTTGATCTTCTTCTCCAGAAACAATAATAATGGGAGCCTCAAGTTTATCTGCCTGCAACACCGGTGACATGGCTTTAATTTTTTCTGGATCTTGGCCAAGAGTTTTATCAAGATACTTGCCGCCCCATTTAATGCCTTTGATATCACCCTCGTTGTAGAGCATCTCTAAATCAAAAACTCCAATATAAGCAACGGAAGATTTATAGAGATCCGGTCTAAGCATAGGAGCCATGGCTGCCGAGTAACCTCCGAAACTTCCCCCATAAATACCAATTTTGTCTTTATCAGCTATGCCTTGCTCAATTGCCCATTCGGTTGCTTCTATAATGTCTTGCTGAGTATCTCCCCCCCATTCTCCAAAGCCCAATTTAGTAAATTCTTTTCCATAACCAGTGGAGCCTCTAAAATTAACTTTTAGGACTGCGTAACCTGCTTGGGACAGGATATGGGTGTCTGGATCAAAACCCCATGAATCCCTTGCGTGAGGACCACCATGAGGAACGACTACCATAGGTGCAGCTTGCTCTTCCTGCTGATTTTTTGCACGAGTGTAATATCCATGGATGACGACTCCATCTGAATTTTTAAAATTAAATGGGGTTTCCTCTTCCAGGCCGGCATCATCTATTTCAGGCCACATAGTCAGCAAATATTTCATTTGACCTTTTTCCATATCATAAAGGTAATATTTTGGTGATGAGACAGAGTCAGAGATTGTTAAGATTGCTTTATCACGCGCCTTAGTTAGCGCGACTAATCCAACCTCTTTCGTATCAAAAATATCAACATTGCCGTTAAATGCATTCATGGCTTGCAAAATTGAGTTTTGCAAGGGGCTGTCAATATCAAACCAAAAAGCTTGAGAATATCCTGGATTGATTGTGGCTCCTAGAACTACATCATCAATAATTTGAGGGTATGCATCAAATTTTGGATGATGAAACACAACTTCAGTCGCACCAGTCGAGGTATCAATTTTCTTGAGCTGATAGGTAGAAGTTTCAGTGCTATCTAAAATATGAATTGTTGAATCGTCTTTCGAAATATTAACTGGGTAGATTTCTCCTTCGCCAAATGGAGCTTTACTTAAGACTTCCCAATCATCTTTCTTGGAGGCGCGATACATTGTGACTGTGTTGTTATCTTCATCGCTACCAAAGGCAAACCGCGGTGTACCTTTGCTATCTGTAACAACTTGGCCGCCTGCAAGCGGTGATTTTCCTAACTTTCTTTGCTGACCATTGTAAACATTTAACTTCACCGAGGTTGAGAAACTTCCTGTATTTGATTTACTCCATTCGTTTACAGATAAAACTACATGTCTGTCATCATCCTCTAAGCTGTTTTCTATGTAACCACTAGAAAATTTATCTACAACCTTGCCCTTTGTTTTTTGAGAGCCCGCTCTGCTCCTTCTTCCAAAAATATACGCAGGCTTTGAAGAGTCAAAGTTAATACTAAAATATTCACCGCCAGAACCTCGACCCCATTTTTTATCGTAGTAACCGATTCTAATAATAAGGCGTTCGTTGTTAGCCCATGAATATCCTGCTATTTCTTCTTCATTGCTCAGAGTAATTGTATTAATTAAGCTCAGATCCTCGGCATCAAAAATAGTTAAGCCTCTTTTATCATCAGGCATCTTAGTAATAACGCTTATCATTTTTCCATCTGGCGAAATATCTACGCCGGTATATGAAGGAAGAGAGCTAAATCGCTTTATAAATTCTTCGGTGACACCAATCTCTGCGATTGCATTAAAGCTAATTAAAAGACCAAGGGAAATAAATATATTTTTCATTTGTAAAGTGTACTTTACATATATTATTTGTACAACAATAAAGCATATAAACAAGATATTTAATTAATAGAGTGGACAGATGAAATTAACATCATTAAACTAGCGCATCTAATATTTAAAGATATGGCAAATAGTAAACAATCAATTAAAAGAGCTCGTCAGAATGCTGACAGGTATAAACTTAAGCATTCTCAGAGATCTCAGGCTCGAACAGCTGTCAAAGCTGTAAGAAACGCTATTGCAGAAAATAATAAAGAGTCTGCAACTGAGCTTCTAAAAACTGCTGAAAAAGTTCTAGATTCTACTGCTGCAAAAAAAGTTATTCACAAAAATGCTGCTGCAAGAACAAAAAGCCGACTTGTCAAAGCTGTTCAAGCAATTAGTTAGTCCTCCTCGCCTCCAGTCATCTCCTTTGCAATCATGCCAAGTAATTGGTTTGTATTATCGCCAGTAAATCCAGAGATCGTCGCTATACCTTTTGGGTGAAGTAATAATAATTGCAAGGTTTTATCCAGTTTAGTTTTTAGTTCTGCAATTAAATCCTCGCTGAGGGTGTCTTTTTTATTTAAAGCAATCCATATACTTTTATCTAATAGGCTTGGGTCATACATTTTTAGCTCGTTCAGTAAAACAGTCAGTTGCTCCTCAATGGAGCTCTCGGTATTTTGCGGATCTAACAGGATTAATAAATGACCAGTTCTTGAAATATGCTTAAGGAAATCTAAACCTAAACCAATGCCTTCAGAGGCGCCCTCAATCAAACCTGGAATATCGGCAATGATAAAAGAAGTATCATAAATCTGAACAGTTCCAAGATTGGGTCGCAACGTAGTGAATGGGTAGTCTCCTATCTTAGGCCTAGCAGCTGATACGCTATTAAGGAAGGTAGATTTACCAGCATTAGGGAAGCCAACTAGACCGACATCTGCAAGAGAACGAAGTTCCAAGCGAATAGAAAATTCATCTCCAGGCCAACCTGGTGTATGCCTTCTGGGAGCTTGATTGGTGCTAGACTTAAAACGGAAATTTCCAGCCCCACCCTCACCACCTTTGGCAACCAAATAATCCACCTCTTCTTCACAGCAGTCGTAAACTACTTTGTCTGACAAAGCATCAAATATAATCGTGCCCTTTGGAACTAAGACAATCAGATCATCAGCATCTTGACCAGTTTTTTTATTGCCAGCACCACTGTGGCCATTTTTTGCAATTAAGTATTTCTGATTTCTGAAATGAACTAGAGTATTAAGATTTTGATCCACTCTAAAAATAATATCTCCCCCTTTTCCTCCGTCACCACCATCAGGACCGCCGCGAGGAATAAATTTCTCTCTTCTAAAACTTGTGGAACCGGCGCCACCGTTCCCAGCTCTTGCTTCTAGCAGAGCTTCGTCGATGAAATTCATGAATTACTGAGGAATGACGTTAACTGTCTTCTTTTGCTTAATACCTTTATAGGTAAATTGAACATGGCCACCAGAAGTAGCAAATAATGTGTGATCTTTTCCCATCCCGACGTTTGATCCAGGATGAGTATTTGTTCCACGCTGACGGATAATAATTTCACCAGGTTTCACAAGCTCTCCACCAAATCGCTTGACCCCTAATCTTTTGGAATTAGAATCGCGACCGTTTTTACTGGAACCACCTGCTTTTTTATGTGCCATTACTATTTACCTACGTTAATTTCTTTTATCTTAATTTGAGTATATCTTTGTCTGTGGCCAATTTTTCTCATGCTATGTTTTCTTCTTCTGAATCTAAGGATGGAGACTTTTTCTCCTTTCACTTCTTCAACAATCTCTGCAATGACTTTGGCATTTTCAATATATGGTTGGCCAACTTGAACATCCTCTCCATCTACATAAAGCATAACAGTTTCAAACGCATGTTCGACGCCTGACTCTTCCTGCATAAGATCGATTTCCAGGGTTTGGCCTAGCTCGACTTTGTGTTGTTTTCCACCTGCTTCTATTACTGCGTACATAGTTCCCTCTAAAGGTGGCAAAATATACGCTTTATGGAGAAAATTATCAATACTTATCTCAAGGAAATTATCAATAATTATGTATAATTTCAGGCTTCAAATTATTTAAAATGTATAAGATTAACCATACCACCACAAACGAACTTTCTCGCGTGCAAGAGAAAATTACCAAAGAATTGGCATCTGAGAAAATTATTCAAGATATTTATGAATACATATTTCAATCCAAAGGTAAAAAAACAAGAGCTTTAATTACTTTGCTGGCATCACAGTCAAAGAAAATTAAACCCCTGAGGCGAATTGAGCTTGCCAGTATTATTGAGCTATTGCATACCGCAACATTAGTTCATGACGATGTGGTTGATCAATCTAAACTGAGACGTGGTGAGAAATCAGTCAATCAAGTATGGAATAATTCTTACAGTGTTCTGATGGGAGATTTTATATACTCAAAAGCTTTTATGCTTATGATGAAACTAGATCGACCTGCTATTTTAAAAGAACTTGCTGGCGCAACAAATGATATAGCTAGAGGCGAAATTATTCAGCTGAATCTTTTTGAAAATTACCTGCATCTTGACCTTGATGACTTGTTAAAAGTTAGTTACCTCAAAACCGGAAGACTATTCGAGGCTGCCGCAAAAACCGGAGCAATGCTTGCTGATTCTTCTAAGGCTGATGTAAAAAGCTTTGGTTTGCTTGGAAAGACACTTGGTATAGCATTTCAGATTCAAGATGATATTTTGGATTATGAGTCTCTTCACATAAACACTGGTAAGCCTGCTTTACAGGATTTTCAAGAAGGCAAAATTACTTTTCCTCTTTTTTATGCTCTAAAACATTCAGCAAAAGATGATCAAAAATTTTTGCTAGAGCATCTTGGCAAGAAAAAACTGAGAAAAACTATTAAAAATAGAGTCTTTAGTCTTGTGCACTCTGAC
>Ga0206131_10002384_pt1 | contig 22796 bp, 14 predicted proteins | sample Helgoland_Spring_FD_148636 | JGI IMG/M metagenome (GOLD analysis project Ga0206131, IMG submission 148636) | Pelagic subsurface seawater microbial communities from Kabeltonne, Helgoland, North Sea - Helgoland_Spring_Bloom_20160517_1 | ecosystem: Environmental > Aquatic > Marine > Epipelagic ...
AATGCTAAAGTTTATATACCAATTTAGCAACTTATACAGGTTTCAAGTTATTATCTGCTTCGGGGTTTTTCGTAAAAACAAAATTTAGATGTGCATCGACGACAGGATTTCCGTATTCCAATTTTTCGTAGGGTTTAGGTGGCCAGAAGTAGTACATACCTACAGTATGATAAGTATAATATTCTTCTGACAATGATATTTCTCTTGTAAATAGATTATCAATGTACTGGTAAACGTTAGTTGTGTTGTTATGAATCAATTGATTTTTGACTTCTTCTTTCTTTTTGAGAAGCCATTCTAAACGCTTAACATCTTTCACTTTTTTGTTACGTTTAAGTGATTGTAAATCTTCACTTCTTCTGTACAAAGAACTTGTCTCACGTTCCCATTTGAACATTATATAATTGATTTCATTTTTGATATCTTTGTATTTTAGAATAAGACTACGTTTGTAATCTTCTATTTTACGAATAAAAGAGAAAATATTAACGTGAGAGATGATAGGATTATGTATTTGGATTTCATACGGTACAAGAATATTGTTATAATTTAATTTCACATCCATAATGCGTGTCTCAGTTTCTTTCATTTTGTCCAACATATATTTTCGTTTAAGTATAGGGTCATCTACAAAGTCAAAATGATTCCGTGTCATTTCTACAGAGACCATTAAATTTTCGTATTGATTGGAAATATTCATGTACAGTTCAGCGATAGCTTGCCATTTCATAAAATTATTCATAGCGATCATTACTGTAAGAAGAGCATTCAATATAGATATTGCCCATCCGCTCCACTCTACGTCTTCAAAAAATGGAGCTAATACTGTCATACCTGCTGTAATACTCATAGCGGGAAACATAAGCATATTATATTTCTGAATAGTAATTCGATTTGATTGCTTAAATACATATACTTGACCTCTTAAGAAAGTTATCAAAAGTTCCATTTCACTAATAATACCTTCTTCTTTTGATTGGTACTTATTCAAAGATTTTTCTACATCTTCGTATGTTAATTTACGGTATTTAGGTTTTATGCGGTCAGTGAGACAACTTGCGCTATCATCTAGGTCAGATTCCACTTGTGAGCTTCCAACTAGTGATTCGGCGTCATCATATAGGTAGCTGGAATGCTCTTGTTGTCTCAAAAGTTCATTTATATTGGTAGGGGACTGTTCTTCAATATTCTTTGTAGGTTCTAATCTTGTACGAACATCTCTTAATTCATCTTGTAATCGATTTACGTAAAAGTCATTAGAATCGTTTCCAATGGAATAGACCCCTGAAAGACTAATAGAACTATCATCACCAGGAGAACCTGCTGCACCCAAAGCGTGTGCACTAATGCGATGATTCATGGCGGAATCTGTCATTTCTATTTGAGTATTGATATTATTTGTAATTGTCTCGTCATTAATGTCAATAATAAGGTCCATTTTGTCATCTTCAAGTATATTGTACGATTTACCTTTTTCTAGATCTGGTACTTTTCCGTCAGGTTCCATACTGTATATAATATATGTGAAATATAATATTTCTATAGTTGGTTGAGAGATATATGATTTTTTGTATTATTCTGTATGGAAAACAAAGACTTTATAACGGTATCTTTACTGTAATGAACCCGTTGTCTCACATATTCTTCTGAAGTGCACATCAATTCAGATATTTCTATGTTACTGCGAATCTTTTCAAAGTAAAAGTTATATTTGTACCGCATTGTACGCTTATCGAAACCATTCATTTTATCTACAGCTTCCCAAGCTTTCAAATAGTATTCGTTAGAAAAGTATCTAGGTCTTACTTCATTTTGTACGAATGTACGAGTTCCTAAATAGACTTGTTTATATGGGTCGTTTTTCAGAATATGTCTCAATTGTTCTTTTGTTTTCCTTCTTTTGCGTTTATATTTTGGTATTTTTGAGATAGGATGCATATCCGTCAATGATTGGTACAAATAACCTTTGATGTATGTTTGTACATAATGATGATAAAACTGTTTACCACTATATTTCCTAGTGGAATGATAAAGGCCAATAAAACCGTACATTAATAATTCGTCGTGATTTATCGATTTACATTTGTATTTATGATGTTGTTTAAATTGTTTTATAAGTTTATATACCATTGGGGTATATCTCTTGAATAAAATGGTATCTACTTTTTGTCTCATAGAAAGGGTTGTCTCATTAGACCGTACATAAGATGTTAAAGTGCGTAGTTGTACTGGAGTTAATATTTTATAGGAATTTACAGTGAAAAGGCAAAAGAAAAATACAACAAATACTGTACATATCATATTTCTTGTATTTTATACTGGAATAGTGTGTATATATATTTTACATTCTTACTACTTAGAAGTCTCCGCAAAAGTCGAATACGTCTCCTGCGTCTTCTTTGTTTGCGAGTGCATATGCACTATTAGTTCTCTCGAAGAAGTTCACTTTGGTATCAATACTGATGAGTTCCATGAAATCAAATGGATTGCTAGAATTATAAATCTTATCATATCCTAATTGGAGACAAAGGCGGTCAGCTACGAATTCGATATATTGCTGCATCAGTTTTGCATTCATTCCAATCAATCGACAAGGCAATGATACTGTAATAAATTCTTTTTCGATTTCGACAGCGTCTTTGATAATGTGATGAATTCTTGAAGGCAATAATTTATTGTTTAATTTACTGTACAATAATATTGCGAATTCTGTGTGGAGTGCTTCATCTCGAGAGATAAATTCGTTGCTAAAAGTTAGACCAGGCATAAGTCCACGTTTTTTAATCCAATAAATAGATGCAAATGCAGACGAGAAAAAGATACCTTCAACGCACGCAAAAGCAACTAACCGTTCTGCAAAAGAACTCTCGTCGTCCTTTATCCATTTTTGTGCCCAAACACCCTTTTTAGCGATACACGGGAAATTATACATTGCCTTAAATAGTTTGTCTCGATGTGCAGCATCTTGTATAAATGTATCAATAAGAATACTGTACATTTCACTATGTATATTTTCCATAGCAATTTGAAATCCGTAAAATGCTCTTGCTTCACTTAATTGTACATCTGACATGAATCTTACGCCTAAGTTTTCTAGTACAATACCATCACTTGCAGCAAAAAAAGCCAAAATCATTGATATGAAATGTTTCTCGTCTTCATTTAGCTTTTTCCAATCAACTAAATCCTTACTGAGGTCGACTTCTTCCGCACGCCAAAAACAATCGACTTGTTTTTTATACATTTTCCATATGGAGTCGTCTTGTATAGGAAACATGACATAGCGGTCAGCTGTTTCTTCGAGCAGAGGTTCTTTGACAATGATTTGATTTTCTGTGATTCGCTGTTCCAGTTTGGATTCTTGACTGGGTGATGTACTTAGTTCAGACTGTAAGTGCGAAGAGGATATGAGCATACTTTTGACTAAATAATATATACGGTATATTTTTATATGGATTCAAAAAGTTCTAAAAATGGTTGATACAAATGTTATCTCATTAATGATTTTATACTTGGTGGTCGGTAGTACAGTAAATCAAGTTCTCTTGATGATGTAGGAAATTCTTCTATACCATAAATATCCTGTAATAACAACCATTCGAATAAACCACCACTGTATATGTAGACTGAATCTATACCGAGTGCAACTAATTGGTCATATTTTTTATGTACAGTAGAGTCATCTGAATTTTTACCGTAAATGAATACTGGTTTGTCGGGTGAATGTAGGTTGTTCATCATTTCATTAATGGTTATTTCTTCATCATTTGCATTTACAGTATTAAAAATGAGACATCGTTGGTTGTCTCGACTAAGTGTATTTAAAATTAAAATTCTTTCGGGATGTTTTACGGCATACTGTAGATTTTCAAAATTCACGAATTTGTCTTTTTCTCTGAATTGATTCAATGTCTTGAACAAGTTCATTTATAATATCAGAAAATTGATTTATATATAGTTGTACTGTAAATAACTATAATAATTATAACGTTTGTTATCTCTTTTGTATTACACATAAATTATGGACGCTCTTATGCAAACAAAGCTTTCAAAATCTGAATGGGATTCTACAGAAATCCCTGTATCAGATAATGAAAAGCAGATATTAGAATTAATTCGTAGTGGGTATCACGATACGAATATCAAACAGAATTTCACTTGTAATTTGCATCGATTTACCAAAATCGATATGAAACCAGAAGTGGAGTTTCATTTGTACACTAAGTATTTCAAAGATATTGTAAATAAAATTATAAAAAAGTATTGCAAAGAAGATGAGGCATTCCAAGAGTTTGCATCAAATGCAATGAAAATCAAGAAGTTGAAATCGGCAGAAGTTATACGCTTACAGAACGTTGACAATTCAGTACAAACTAATTCTGAAGCTATATTTGAATTTGTGTTACTGGAACTTTGTCGCAAAATATGTCGTGGCGTAAAGCACGAATCGGATAACTTTCACCCATTATTGTACAGTTTAATTCACTGTCGTTCTCAATGCACTGACACGCTTATACCGTACACAAATCAATACGTATTAGACTTTGTCGATTTGGTGATTGTAAAAGGAAAAGGAAATATTTCTATAGAAGAGTGTATTTCTCATATTCCCAATATGTTGGAAAAAAATAAATACTTGTCCAAATATCGTAATTTGGCGCTTTATCCGCATCAAAAAGAACTATTTACAGTATGTCGTACACAAAGACATCATCCGAAGTTAATATTCTATACCGCACCAACTGGTACAGGAAAAACGCTTTCACCAATCGGTTTAAGTGAAGATTATTGTGTACTGTTTGTATGTGTAGGTAGACACATTGGTTTAGCTTTGGCGAAGTCAGCTGTTTCGATTGGTAAGCGTGTAGCGTTTGCATTCGGTTGTGATAGTGCGTCGGATATTCGTCTACATTACTTTGCAGCGGCTGATTATACTGTAAATAAGAGAAGTGGTAGAATTGCAAAAGTAGACAATAGTAATGGTTCGAAAGTGGAGATTATGATTTGTGATATACAATCGTATTTGGTTGCAATGTACTATATGATGGCATTCAACGACCGTACAAATATAATCACTTATTGGGACGAACCCACAATGACGCTTGATTATGAATCACACGAGTTGCACGGTAGTATCGGTAAATTATGGAAAGAGAATCAAATTCCAAATATGGTTCTTTCTTGTGCCACTTTACCGACAACAGAAGAAATACCTGATATTGTAGTGGACTTCCGTGGTAAATTCGGAGATGTGTACACTCATACTATTACAAGTGCTGATTATACTAAGACAATTCCTATTATCGATACAAACGGACATGCTTTCTTACCACATACCCATTATGAGGACAGTGAGGAGATTCAAAATGTTGCGTCATATTGTACAGATCATAAGACATTGATGCGATACTTCGATTTGGAAGGTATAATGAATTTTATAAAAATCGTATACTATTTGGAAAGTAAGAATCCTGGTAATGTGATTGACTCGAATTATGTGTTCTCAGAATATTTTGACAATATTGAAGATATTACGATGTCATCTGTAAAAGAATACTATTTAGCATTATTACAAAACATAAATGCTTCAAAATGGCCATCTATAAAGTCGTTCTTAAAGAAGGCGATAAAACCGAAATTCAATTATACTGTACATAATTCAGCTTTGCGAAGAATACAAAGTGTATCGAGTACAATATCTCCAATGAACAATGAAATAAAGCGGACTGCAAGCGATACAGATATGATTGTACAGAATAATATAAATGATCCATTAAAAGGGATTCGATTAACGACAAATGATGCACATAGTTTAACGGATGGTCCTACAATATATTTCGCTGATAATGTACTGAATGTGGCTAGACTTTATGTGAATCAAAGTAGTATTCCTAAAAATGTGCTGAATCATATTTTAGAGAGCATTGACCACAATGAGAAACTGAGAGAATCGATAGAAAAGCTAGAAGCTGATTTATTTACAAGAACACAAGTAAAAGATAATCAAGACAAGTCTACAGAAGAATCCAGTAAAAAGTCACCGAGTAAAAAATTAAAAGAAAAAGATAACGACAAAGACCCAATATCAGAGAATTTGGAAGAAAATATCCGTCAATTACGGAGACAAATACGTATATTATCTCTTCACGCAGATTTCATTCCAAATACTACATCACATCAAGAGAAATGGACACCTGATGGTACTGTACATCCAAATGCGTTTGTATCTAATATAAGCACTGATACTGTAAAAGAAATAATGTCATTAGATGTTGACCAAAGTTATAAAGTCCTTGTATTGATGGGAATCGGAGTTTTGGTGAAAATGAATGAACCAAAATATGAGGAAATAGTGAAACGACTGGCACAAGAGCAGAAATTGTTCTTGATAATCACATCAACTGATTATATATACGGTACAAATTATCAGTTCTGTCACGGATTCGTAGGAAAAGATTTGCAAAAAATGACACAACAGAAGACGATTCAATGTATGGGTCGTATTGGTAGAAATGCTTCACAGCAGACGTATACTGTAAGATTTAGAAACGATGATATGATTAAAAGATTATTCTGTGTTCCTGAAGTGAACCTGGAAGCTGTAAATATGAATAGAATATTCTGTAGTGATTAGGAAGTAAATAATACATATTTGTACAGTATAATAAATATGTATTTGAATAAAATTATTCGTCACTGATTTCGTCTAATATCATATTGATATTAAATCCGTAAATATAAACACTTTTGTCATTAATGGAAACTGAACAAAGTAAACAATTGTCTTCCTCTCTGAAATTACTAAAGTAGTTAAATTAGAAACACTTCACACCGACCATTTTAATTCGTAATTTAGAAGTTCAAAATCTTTCAAGTAGACTTCATTTATAATTTTAATGGTCTCTAAATCAAAATAATCTGATAAATTATATTCTTTTATATTAAAATCTTGGTTTTCTAATTTTTTATATTCTACTTCGTTAATTTGAAAATCATCATTGCATATAAACATATACTGGGGGTAATAATGAATTATGTTTTTATTAAAAGTTGTATTGAAATCATATTTTATTAGTTCATTTTTGACAAATAATTTAAATTGGTTTTTATTACTATTAGGTCGTTTGTAGAAAAAACCACTTATAATTCTGTTATAAGGGTTTCTTGCGTATGTATAATAGTAAATATTTTGCTCTTTTAAAAAATTAGTATAATCTTTTCTAAGAATAAAGGGTAAATGTGCGAAATCCAAATTCTCATTGCAATCCCAATATGATTTTATTATTTTATTATTTTTGTAAGATTTAATTGTGTCTCTTATGAATTTCCCAGAATTTTTTGGAATATGTATGTAACAATATATTTTTCCGCTGTTTTCGTAAATTAGCATTATAATATATATATTTAAACAATTCTATTTATATAAACGTGACAATATAATAAATATGTATTTGAATAAAATTATTCGTCACTGATTTCATCTAATATCATATTGATATTAAATCCGTAAATATAAACACTTTTGTCATTAATGGAAACAGAACTCAACAGACAATTGTCTTCTTCTCTATAAATAAGTCCCATACACATTTCGTAATTTTCTTTTTTATTGGTAGGTTCAAAACGGAATGCGGGAGATATTCCCAAGTATGTATACAGTTCATTAAACAGTATCCAATGAGAAAAAATGTACTTATGTTCTTGAATCACTCTTACAATTACCAAATATTGTTTTAAATGAGGCAAGTAAACGCACGCGCCTCCGTGAACTTCACAATTAGTAAGTTTGAAAATGCGTTTCATGGATATTAGCTGACTATGTCCTTCCTTTAGATTTACAGAAATAACCTTAATAGGGTCATATGAATGAAGCATATGTATTACATTCTGTTTTTCAAGATATTTGAGTACAAGCCAGTTTTTCTCAGGGGTTTTCTCAGAAGTATCATATTTTAAAGGTTTCACATTTTTTATCATGCCTTCTTCTCTGGATATTTCACAAAAACACATTTCTGGTATCCAGTCAGCATTGGTATCCAATGCAACAGAAGTCATAAATTTGTCGCTAATTAGTCTACAGTCTTCTACTCCAATCGAATATGACCTATATGTTTCTCTAGGTTCTTCATTTAGTTTTTCCGATGATAATATTTGAAAGTCGTGAGACAGTTCTAATAGAAAAGTTCTATTGTAATATTCTGGGTATTGGCCTTCAAATTTGTCTGCTTGCCTTATAGTCGCCAAATACATGTTTGGATTTTCAGGATGAATGATCAAAGACATATTGAATCCTTCAAAATTTATTTTTGTCTTAAAATTAGAAACTTGTCGAAGTGTTGGTATTGTTTGTATAAAATCAGACATAGTGATATTGTCTTTTTACAAATTATTTCTTTAAGTATCTTCGAATGATATTGTACAAGGATATTTCAAAAAGTTATAGTCTTTCCAAGTAGTCAATTCGGGATTGTTTGTCTCACACCAATCAAACAGTATTTTCTTTGTATTATGAATGTGTACAGGAAATGGTCGCCACAATTTATATTTGAAATGAATAAATAGATTCATCAATGTCATTTCATTTGTTTTGCATATTGGATATTGTATAATACCTTCTATCATTTCGTCTTTTGAAATGGTTTTTAAAATATTAGTATCGTATACCCACATACAATTTAAAAAATAGGTTTCTTTCAATATTTTAATACCACCAAAGTCAGTAAGAGTATCTATCATACGTTTATAAAACGTTTTACTGACTTGTGTCTCAAATAATTTATCAGGATTAGGAGACTGTACATAATTACCACCATCGTCAGGTGCCAAAAAAGTATCTTTGTACGGTAACTGTAAAATAGAATCATACACATCATCCAATACTCTAATACCTGCATCCAGGAAAACAACTCGCTCCCATTTTGTAAAATATGGGTCAAATACGTGAAGTTTTTCCCATTGGTTTATTTTATTAATTTCTCGACCATCAATAGAATCCACAAAAGGTGTATAATGTAGAAGTTTCAATAACTCATTTTTTTCCAAAATAGGCGGAAATTCTTTAACTTGAATATTATAAAATTCTGCGAAAGTTTGAGACACATCGAATTGTACGGGCAATAGAACAATATCACCTTTCCAATTGCCACGCGTTCTCAAATCTATTATTGTACGTTTTGCTTTTGAAAAATATGGAGCGTCTGTAACTAAAACAAATACTGTACTACTACTTTCTACACTCATAATTATAGTTATACTGTACAATTATATTATATTATATTATATTATATTATATTATGCCTTCGTATTATTTGTACCATCATATGATATATTTGGAGAGATTGAGGTTGGTTTTTCATACATTTTTGAAGCACGTTCAAGCCCCCCATTAATGTCTCGAATCTCGAGACATACTCCACATCTAGGGTAGCACGTTATACAGCAAAAAGTTAAAATAAAAGGTACTTCCAAATCTGTAGGTATTGAACCAGAACAAACGAGACAACAAGTATGTCCTTGTATTTTACAACAGACGCCTGGTTTTTTACAGTACAATGCACAGAATCCACACGCGATGCGACAACACGAGTGATTGGTCGGTTCATCGCACCAGCAACATAATGGTTCTGTATCTGTTGTACAACAACACTCATTCAAAAGACAACAGCATTCAGATTTTCCAGAACATCCTATACAATCAAAGCTTGGTGGTAATTTACTGATATTGAGACAGCCACAAGAGAAACATACTGTAAGAAAATCTTCATCAATTGTGTCCATACGGTATTCATCGTTTATTGACATATTATATATATAAAATCGGTCTACTAAAACTTTTTATCTTTAACATACATTATTTTATTTCAATATAAATTATAAGATAATGAATATTTGTTGTTCCTGTGAACGTACTGTAAAAGAATCATATGATTATTTATTTGAAAAACACAACACATATTTACAGTACATACCATTACCATTTGAGTTGAGATATGAAATTGGAAAGTTTTTAAACCCTCGAAGATTTGAAATGGGACATTTTAAATCATAGAGGGTCAGATTCCAGTAACGCTTTGAAATGACGCCCTTTCAGGGCGTCCTATTTCAAATCTTCACTTGTATAATTCGTTCTGATTCACATATTGTCACATATACTGTAAAATCCAGAGTAAAACCAGAATTCATGGAGTATGATAGTGATGGCGAATATTATTGGAACGAGAGCAAAATTATGTGTACATTATGCTTTCAGCTAGCTTTGGCTGAATCATTATGTGTACAAAATCATTTGCCAAGATTTCGCAGAGATAAGTGGTATTTTATTGTACGTCGATATTATTCAGAAGAACCCGAATACAAATACTATTCAGAACACTTAGAATTACAACATAAAAAAGCATTGACAGATTTCTATTTACACTACTACTTACCAAAAGTTTATGAAATAACTCACAACAGACAGTCATCGCCGTCTGAACATCCAACGGAAAAAAATAAATACATTATATACAGTAAATACAATGCTTAAATCTCCTAGGGTGTAAAGTGTAAGTGACCTATTTTAAGTGTAATATTCGATTTATTGTAATTATACCAGTGAAGATTTCAAAACGTTACTGTAATCTGATCCTCTTCGAGGGTTTGAAGACATCTTAACCATCTGAGTGCGTATTTCTTTTTTTCTGGATTTGTTTCTCCATTTTCATAGAATACGTATGCGCGCATAGTTGTATCCCCGTCCTTCATAGCCAATAATCGTTTACCAGATAGTGGTAAGTTGGATGATACCTTCTGTACAGTATCTATCATATCCCGTGTATGCTTCACTTTTTGTGTTCCAACAGCAACCATAATAGAGAAACCGTCTTCGTCCTTACCTGAGTCTCTAAATTTTTGAGCACGATTATTTATTTCCCGTTTGCGTGCTTCCAATTCGTCAACAGTTTCAAACTCCTCATATCCTGGAGTCCCATCTGGTCGCTTAGACCAGTCAAATCTCTCCTCTATTTCCTCATCCATCTTCTCTTTTGGAGACTGTATTTTACCGTACAACTCATTCATCATATTTGTTGCCTTGTCAACCGCTCCTCCTAAGGTGTCTCCTTTGTACTCCTCTGTTTTGATTTCATCCACGATATTGTTATGTCGACATATACGGGCCGCCATCAGTCCCTCTAGCCAGTATGTACATTTACCAGTATACCTGGGACTATGTGCGATAATTCCTGCCAGTCGTCCCGCCTTCTGTGTAGCAGTATCGATATTCGCGACGTGTCCTAGAATCATATCAGTCCAGATGAGTCCTCTATCAGTAGTGAAATAGAATGCATCCCCTTTATAGTTGAAGATGAAGTCATTTCTTGGTACATAATGGAAACCTAGTCCTCGGTCAACCTTTAATCGGCCAATAATAATGAGCGGTTTATCGGTCAAACGATTGGATTCTACAATATAGTGTAGTAGTTCGGACAAACGTTGTCCAAATACACTGTACTTGCGACGGTTTCGGTTTGTGTATAATGTCACCCCTTCACCATTGAATGTCATCGCGTACATATCCATATCCTGTACACAATAGATTGCCAAACTTGCCATTTCGCGAACTCTTGAGTTAGCATTTAAGATGATTTTTCGATATTGTACTTCTCCTCCCTTGTCCTTTACCGTTTCGTGGAAGTACTCTTTATTTGTTTCTAATAGGTCTTTACAGATGTCGTTATTTTTTACTTTTTTAAAATAGGATATTCCACGTATTTCAGTTTCGTCGTGATGAATTGCTCTGTAATTATCATTGTTGATATCATCCTCTTCAGGTTGGAAAATCAACGACTTCTGACACTCATCGAAACCGTTTAAGCGTTTTTCCGTTGCAGTAACCCAACCTACTCGGTGGAATAGGTTATCATTCTCCATAAGGAGAGGGAAAGTGACACCTTCGTGTACCACGTTTCTAAGACGCGTATACACTTTGTCTGCTTCGTCGAAGATAACGGCAACTTTTACACGAGAGTTGTCGAATGTATCACGGATATAGGCGATTAATTCCAGGACACGCGGAAATTGCTTGTCATTAGACAACGCACATACGACTGGATGAAGTACAGATGCATCATCCACGTATCCGTTCAAGTACTTCTTAATTTCTCCCAACGGCTGTTTGTAGTTAGACGATAGTATAAATGTTTTCATATTTTTCTGTTTTTTGAATTCGTTAGCAGATTGGTCCGTTAGGGTCTTATCGTTCATCGTGACGAAGAAGGATATCACTCTCACGTCGGTTTCATTTGCCCACTCGTCGGCGTGCGTCACGATAGCCTGCATCTTACCTGACTGGGTGTTTCTTAAAATAAAGAACGCACGGTCTTCGGTGTACATCGTGATTTTTGAGTTAGTTTAGTGTGTTTTATAGACGCTCAGAGCGTAGAATGGTAGTCTAGAGGAGACTACCCCAAAATTTTCAATTTTTTCTGTTGTGAAACCGTATATGCGTGGAGTATCCGTTTATGTGTTTACTCATAATATCATATAAAAAATGGACGATATTTATATAAAAAATGAAGCACTTTCTTACGTTTGGTCAAGGGAAGAATTTCACTGCAGCCGCGAAGCGGCTATTGTCTCAAGTTATATCTTGGAACCAGTTCGACGTTGTGGAAATGTATACAGATGACGATTTGCGTACGGACCCTTGTTATTGGGATAAGCACGCCTCGTTCACAAAGCAAAATCGTAGAGGATATGGTTACTTTTTATGGAAACCGTATTTGATTTTGAAGACATTGGAGAAGATGAAGAATGGTGATATTTTACTGTATGCTGATGGTGGATGTGAAGTGGATGTAGATGACCAAGACCGTACTGTACAATTACAGCATTTGTTTGAAGTGGTAAAGGAAGACAAAATTATTGGAAGTCAATGTAATCGTGAACGTAACATGAACAAAATGGACATATTCGTTTATTTTGATGTTGTCAACAATGATACAATTCTAAACTCTCATCAGAGACAAGCTACTGCAGTTCTACTGTACAAATGTGATGAGACAATGGACTTAGTGAAAAAATGGTATGAAATCGGAAGTATTTACAACTACATTGATGATAGTCCAAGTGTTCACAAAAATTTCGACTGTTTTGATGAACATCGTCACGACCAATCCATATTCAGTCTGCTCACAAAAACACGAGACTTATACTGTACAACAGAATCGATTGAATCCGCCATTTATATTTTACGGAATCGTACTGGGAATGTTCGACGATGTGTAGGAGTAACAGGAACACAGTTTTGGTATCCTGGAGGGAATTCTGACATTGAACAAATCGAATTTCTTTCTAAAATGGTGAAACAGAAAAAACCGACTTATGTAATGGAGACAGGTTTCGGTATAGGGCACTTGACTGCTTCTCTTCTACTTTCGTGTAGTACAATACAAGTGTATGTGAATTGCTGTACAAACAATGGAGTGTGGGGAGAAGATGGAAAAAGGATGAGACAAATGTTTAAAGACTTTTTCCCTAAATTTCATTCATTCGATGAAAATCCGAAAACGTTTTTACAGAAAAAGGAAATTTTAGGGAAAATGTTTCCTAAAGGAATTGATTGGTTGACTTTAGGAGAATCAATGGATTTAGAACAAGATCAAGAATGGTTAGATGGGATTGTCTCAAAAATGAATAATGGTGGAATTCTATTTTTCCTAAATAATTCTTTTTCAAAAATGTTTGAAAGGAAAAAGAATATTGAGAGAATCGATTTCAAGAGAATGACTTTCTTTAGGAAGATTTCGGATATGTAATCATGAATCTTCTTTGTTCAGCAGTATTGTACCATTGTCCACACTGAATATAATTTGGTAAATCGATAATATGTACAGTAATATCAGGTCCCCAATTGATATCCGAGTCAGGGTCTAGTCCCAGTTGCTTTTCCACTGTATATCTAGGAATGTACAAGGTTTTCAGATTGTCATTCATAAAGTAAATCAAAAATCCGAAAATCCCTAAACCCATCATAAAATGTTTAGCAGTTGAGAGTATCTCTAAATCTCTGATGAGATCATTGCATTCATAATGAACGTGAGAGAATTCTCTTATTTTTTTTGCACAAGGGTTTGCATCATCTTCACAGACCGCAACAACTCTTCCATATTGATAAATGACATCTGTGTAATATTTCAGAGGAGGTTGGACATATCCTGAATGAGGTTGTGTACTGGAAAAAAGGTCACCACTTCGGATATGAATAAATAAAGTGGAAACTTCTTCTACTGTACAACGATTGTTTAGAGGAATTTTGAAAATCGGTTTTATGTATTTTTGAAAAATCTGTTTTCTCTCAAATGGATGTTGAATATCAAATCCAAATTCTTTAGGATAAAAGAAAATTCCTTTTACATTTTCTATTTTTCCTAAAGTTTCCATTTCTGAAAAGAATTCTTCTTTAGGAATTTTGATTTCAGTTGTTTTCAACAAATGATGTTTAGGAAATTGTACAAGATTCTGATGTTTCATTTTGGCATAATATATTGCATGAATTACCTGTAAAATATTATTCCCATTTCTGGCAAACCAATCTGTAATTGTTATCATTTTTAGTTATGTTATGAAGAGACAAGGTTAAGTATTTCTGAACCAAGCAACGGTAAAGGTATAGTACTTCCATATTGATATAATCGTATTTGCATTTCGGTTGCACTATCTAAGTCGTCTTCTGTAAGATAAATGGTATTATGTCCATTCTCAATCGTGTTTTCTTCAATATCAATGATTGTTTGTTGTTCTGATTCTTTTGTAATCAAAATATCGAAAGAGTAAAAACGGTTTTCAATATCGAATTCTAATTGAAATCCATTCAGTTGAAGATTCTGTATGGGTGTTTCTGAAGGTACATTTTCTAATAGTCCATTATGCTGTACAAATACACGTTCAGACGTGTATGATACAGTTGAGTTATAATACAAAAATTCCAAATAATACCCTCTACCAGAAATGTGTGAAATTGGATAATTGAAGTGTTCAGTATTTGTAGATGATATCAGTGTATTTTTGCAGATGTCTTCATAATATATTATACTGGTTACACTATCGGTTAGTAGTATACGGTAATCGTAATCAAGTATATCGTTTGTATTCAAGTTTAATACAAAGTTTACTGTAAAACCATTATCAATAGTAGGATTTGTAGGTAAAACTATAGAACTAATAATAGGTAATGTACGTACAACCTGAGTTTGTGTACTTGCGCGTACTTGAAGAATATTGTCTTTGTACACGTTTACTTTAATCAAGTAGCCAGTATCTTGTATTAACCCACTTATAACTATTGTATCAGATGTTTCTGAGAGTGTTGTTGGACCACTGTATAATGGATTTTGATTCGGTAGACTATATTCAACTTCGTATTTATAGTTATCATAGTTATTCGCGACTATTTGCACATTCATAGATTCTACTTTAGGTGTTATAAATACATTATTAATTAGAGAAAGTGTTCTTACAGAAATAAGACTTTCAAGTGAGTATGGGTTTACTGTAATATATTTTATTTTGATATCGATTAAGTATGACTCATTGGAATTCAAATTCATAAAAGTATAAGATTTACCGTGTACTTCTGCATTGACAGTGTATTTGGTTTGTACTTTATTTGCGTCGGTTATTGTAAAAATATATTCTTTGGGGTCTCCTACTGTCTCAAAGTTTACTGTAAAAGAATCATATGAAATATCTGAGACAACTACATTGCGTGCTCGACCTTGGAATACTTTTCTATAACGTGTATTTCGTACATAATGGGCATATTCTTGTTTTTGAGATATATTTGAGACAACAATTGGTATAACTGGTGGACAACAAGATGATAATACAGGTACTCTTTCGAAGAACACTCCATTATTAAAAATAAAATAATATTCTGAAAACACGAATGTATGCCCAGACGTGAATGATTTTGAAAAAGAATAGTCCGACAAATACAGTACATAGTTATCACTTGTTGTCGTTCTTTTTATAATTAAATTCAAACTATTTTCCACAGGAATCAAGACAAAATCATCTTTATTGGGAATAAGAGCATATATACTTTCATACTGGGTTCTCATTATTATAGTAGAATGTTTTGCAATGGTAGTTTTTCTTTCATATTGTGTGAAAAATGGAAAATAAGGTAAATTACGTACAATAGTGTAGGAAGTTCCAGAGAAAGCATTTACTACTTCAGCGTAGGCTTCACATCTAGATTGTATCGAATCGATTCTCCTTTTAAATTCTTGAAACCGAACACCATCAAATGGCTTAGGGTCTTGTACAGTAAATAATATATTACCAGATGTTGCACGTATATGAATGTCATCTCCTGGCTGTTCTACTTTTACAGTTGAAACACCAACAGGCAAATATTGTAAGAAATTTGGTCTATGACTGAAACCATCGCTACTAGGATATTTTATGTATAGTTCTTGTGAATCTTTAACTATTGGATTTCCATTGGTATCCTGTAAAAAGAGTGGGTCTGTAAAATCTATTAATATAGGCGTTGTAATTGTCGTATTTCGCATGATGAATGTTTGGAAAATTTGTGAAATATTAATCACTGCTGTATCAGAAATATCGAAATAATTTTGGAATGTGTAGTCTGGTAAATATTTATTATTGACTCCAGACTTTTCTACGACAATTATGCATTGAGACACATCTGTATAAGATAAGTCATTATACTGTAAATTATTACCAAGTATATTCATACTAGAGTCACCACTAAAATCATATGTCGCTATACCATTTGCATAACCTCCAAATGTTATTGTATGTAAGTCAAATATTTGTGAACTTTTATTATATTCAAATTCGATGTTGTTAAAACAAAAATCGGTTTGTAAAGAAGGGGAAATTATCAATATACTGTTGTCCGATGTCTCAAAATACTCTCCATCCCCTAATACATTAGCGGTAACATAATAAATTCCTCGATTGTCATAATGAAAATATCTGTCCGTATTTTCAGAGAAATCTCCTAGAAACACTGTACCAGATGAGATAGTGTAAGTTATTTCGCCTTTACTCTCTACACCAGTTATCAAAGTGGATAAGTCAAACGCTTGTAAATAAACGAAAGACATATCATGACCAGAAATATCAAATGTCGTCGCTTCTCTCCTTATATCCAGTAAAATACTGTCAGATGCATCATAATAATTGGCTGATGAATCTTTACTGTTTGAGACAACAAGATAGTTTCCATATTTACCATAATTGAGACTACTATCTGAAATATTTGGACTGACAAACAAACTATCATTAGGATAACTTTGTAGTACAAAACTAATATCAGCTGTAGGTAAATCTGCTGATACTGCCAATGCAACTTCTTTATTGGTATCGTAATAAAAATGTCGAGTATTCATATTGAAAGAGAATTCTTGATATATTTTTTGTATTTGTACTGTCTCGGATATACTCAAATCATGATAATTCCAACTTCCATCTCTGGTCATTGTAACATCATAAAACCCTGTATTGATATATGCGAATGAGACATCTGTCAATGACTTAATTAGAATATTAGACTGAGACACATTTTCCACAAACACGTCAGAATTATTATTGTACTGTATTTCGCAGGTTAGGTCACCTATAGGAAACCCTCCTTGTACTGTAAATGATACATATTTATCTATTGGATTATAACTTATCTCTGTCTCGAAAGTATTATTGAAACTTAGTTCTGGGAAGTGACTTAATTGATTCGCTTTTTCTATTTCTATCAAAAATGTGTCTGAAATATCATAATAATTTGTACTGCCATCTTTTTCAGCAAGTATCTCGTATACACCTACAAAACTATAATCAAATATACTAGTATTCGCTCGAACAATAGCGTTGGTTGGTACAGTTGGTTGTGTCTCGATACTGTACATAATATTTCCATCACAATATTGTTCTTCATGGTCGATACCTTGAGACAAATCATATATTAATGTATCATTATATTTATACGAAAAAGAAATATCATTGAATGACAATTCTTGTACAGCACGATTCACTACGAATTCTGTCGAAATCGTTAAGTCGAAATAGTTCCAACTTCCATCTCTCGTAACTGAAATTTCGTAATTTCCTGCATTTGTGTAATCAAACTGTACATCCGATGTGTCAATTATAGTATTATCATCTCTATGCACTTCATTACTAATTGTTATGTCCGTATGATGTGTGTACTGTATTTCACAACTTATGTCTGCATTTTGTGACCAACCACCAGATACTGTAAATTCGATTATCTTATTCAATGGATTATATACTGTACTAATATCTGTCTCATCGGTAACAAGTAATTCTGAATCTTCAATTGTAAATAATTGGAATACAAAAGAAAAATCTCTAGCTTGGTATGCTTTGGAAATATCGATTGAGAATGTGGTTGATACATCGAAATAATTGATTGCATCTATAACGCTCGCCTTCAGTATATAATCTCCAACATAGTGATAACTAAACTTACTATCATCTACTATTTGTGCATTTACAGGTATTCCATTTGGTTGAGTTATTATTTCATATGAGACATTTGTTTTACTGTCGTGTTCATAATAGTCATTCGCTTGTGCTGATAAGTCAAATTGTAAGTGATATGGGGCTTCATTATATGAAAATGATAAATCGTTGAATGATAGATCTTGTGATATTCGATTTACAATATGTCTATGTACAGTAGAAATTTCCAGAAAGTTCCAACTTCCATCTCTTGTTACTAAAATATCGTAATTTCCTGCATTTGTGTAATTAAACTGTACATCAGATGGGTTAATTACAGTTATATCACTTCTTTGCACTTCATTACTAATTGTAATGTCAGTATGGTGTGTGTACTGTATTTCACAACTTATGTCTGCATTTTGAGACCATCCACCAGAAACGGTAAACGACAAGTTTTTTGATTCTTTTGTGTATTCTGAATTTGTACCTAAGGTGAATACACTATCAGTCTCTGTATTGTAAAAACTAAAGGTAGGTTGATTTGCTTTTAAAATGTCAATTGTGAAAGTTGTAGAAATATCTTGATAGTTAGGGTCATCAAATATTCCTGCCATAATAATATATTGACCAACATATTGATAGCTGAAGTCAGTGTTATTATTAATTTCAGCATTTTGGGGCACAGTCGGCTGCGACTGTATGATATAAGATACATCTTTTGTTATTTTTTCGTGTTTTCCAAAAAACTGAGTTTGAGACAAATTAAAATTTAGATTGTAAAAAGGGTCATTATACTGAAATAAAATATTTACAAACGATACATCTGGGCCAATTGCTAGAACATTTTTATCTACAGTAACAATTATATTTATAGATGAATCTACATAATTTCTTGAGCCATCTTTTGTTGCAATTATTTTATATGTACCTGCATTACCGTATGATAAATCAAATACATTAGTTCCTGTAAATATCACTGGTGTTTGGAATGTCACGTCATGATATTCGGGATTAAAATAGGTTGCCGTAATTTCATATGACATGTCAGATACTGTACTCCAACCACCAGATACTGTACCAGATAATGTTTTTGAAGGATAATCATATGAGACATCTGTTATATCGATAAACTCCATCGATGGTTGTACTGCCTTATGAATTTGCAAACTTGCATCTATTGAATAAGTATTATAGTTGTCATTAGGGTCAATGAACACGGCGTGAACTACATACGGGTCATAATCATCTCCGTCAATAGACACATCTGGATTGTCTCCATTTGCATTCGTCAAAATACTTGTCTCACTTAATGCTAATTCAGTATTCAAAACTTGAGTATCCAAATAACTAACATCTGATAAAACACCATAATTTGTATATTTTACAATAAATGTTTCTAAGTCTACAACGTCATTGTAACTAAAATCGTACGAACTCTTGGTAAATCTAATAGGTGTCCATTTAATTTCCTTGACATCACTTTGGTTACCTGAGATATCTAATTCTTCATCATCAATATTATTTATTTTAATATTTAAAAATGGAATAGGACTATCATTCACTCCAATACTGTACGAAGTTATTTTGGATAGATTGACAAACGTTGACCCTCCGCCTCCTCCACCTGAATTACTTGTCTCACCTGTACGATATCCATTACCACCCAAAGATGAACTATCAGTAAAAAATGTTTGGTCGGTCATATTACCTCCACTCGCCACGATACTACCACGATTAGTTGTTCCAGGATGACCGTTATATACTGCAAATCGTGTACCATCTACAGTAGAAGAAATGTCATGCAGTTCATAACCAGCTGTGCCACCAAAACCGTTTTCACTTCCTTTTCCACCACCACCAACTATGCATAGAATATTACTAATGTCCATATTAGAACCAGGTACTGTATATCCAACAAATACTGCACTTCCTCCACCATTGTCGTTACCACCATTAGAAATATCCCAATAAAATAATACATCTTCAATTATATCTACAGTAAAAGAAAGATATGTACCTTTTCCAGAAGTACTTCCATCAGGTGTACCGCCACCTATTGTAAATGTAACTGGGACAGGTAAGTCTGATTTATCAATGTAAAGTATACTGTTTCTTGATGCATTCAAATAATTTTGGTTTCCTTCTCGAGATATATTAATATTATACTCACCTTTGAACGCATACTGTAAAATAGAATTATTTCCTTGTTCTATGTCATTTTGTTCTGTGTCCTTGATTGTATACTGTATGGGTTTCGAACTTGTCTCATCTTGTTCAGTTATCAATTGTATCAAGTCGTATGTATTTGTTTTACTGTATGATATATCTTCATTTTTTATTTCAAACCTTTGTGGTATTCTCTCGATTTTTAATTTTGCAGAAATAGATTGTACATCATTGAGAGGGTGATATAATTCTGTGGTTGAAATATCATATTCACCAGCATAAATATAACTGAAAGAGAAATCTGTTATTGAATATGTTGATGGGTCTATTATTGAGCTGCTAATTGCTGTATTTGTCTCGTCTAGATATTTTGCACTTATTACTGTAAATGAAATATCATACTCTGTAAGATATCCAATATCTAATGACAATGTAGATGATAAATCTAATGTACGGTTGTCTGGATTGTATGAAATATCCTTATTTTGTACAGAAAAATCTGAAATTATAATTGTGGAAGATATCACTTTATCTATATAGTTCTGACCTCCATTTCGAGTTACTGTAATATTAAAATGCCCACTCAAATCATGATACTCGTAATCAGTAGGGCTAACAATGGTTGTTGTAAACACACTATGAATTGAACCATTATGTACAATACTGAAACTTAAATCTGCATCATTACTCCAACCACCTGTTATAAATTCGGTTAAGTCAATCGATTTCGTGTCTCGATTGTAGTTAAAACTTGTAGATGTAAATCGTAAATCTGGTTGTTCGGCCTTAGTAATAGTTATGTACAGTACATCGGAAAAATCGGCAAAATTAGAAACGTGTCTAGTTATTGTAATCGGATAACTTGAAACATCTGTATATATAAATAACCCATCGTTATCAATAACACCTCCTTCAGATGAAAAACTGAAACTAAAATCTGGTATACCAAATCCATTCAAATAAGCGGTTATATCAATCTCTTTTGAATCTGCTTCGTATACAAGAGAATCTTGTTCTGTACTAAATATCGATTCAAAATAAAGTTCTTGTTGACCTGGTTGTATTGTTATTGTATCTGATTTGTTTATATCAAAATAGTTGTAACCACCATGACGAGTGGCTTTAATGTTGTACAAACCTGTATTTACATAGGAGAAACTATTATCTGTAATATAAGAACCTGATGGCTCCCCTATAATTTCAAATGATACCGTCGCGTCATTACTCCAACCACCTGTTATATATTCAGCCAAGTTAACCGATTTCGTGTATCCATTGTAATAAAAACTTGTAGATGTAAACTGTAATTGTGGTTGTTCAGCCTTAGTAATAGTTATGTACAGTACATCGGCAAAATCGGCAAAATTAGAAACGTGTCTAGTTATTGTAATCGGATAATTTGAAACATCTGTATATATAAATAACCCATCGTTATCAATAGAACCGTCATTGGAATCATATGAAAAACTGAAAGAAATATCGTATTCATCATATTCTGTATCAATTCGATTCAAATAAGAAGTTTTTATATCAACTACCTTTGAATCTTCTTTATATTCAAGAGACGGTTGTTCTGTACTAAATAACGATTCAAAATAAAGTCCTTGTTGACCTGGTTGTATTGTTATTGTCTCAGATTTGTTCCTATCAAAATAATTGTAACCACCATCACGAGTTGCTTTAATGTTGTACGAACCTGTATTTACATAGGTGAAACTATTAACTATAATATAAGAACCAGATGGTTCTCCTATAATTTCAAATGATACTGTTGCATCATTACTCCAACCACCAATAACTTCTAGTTGTACAGTTGGTAGAGTGGCACTAAAGTCAAATGATGTATTTATAAATGAAATAGGCGTTGGTTGTACAGCCTTAGTAATATTTAAATCCAGTACACCAGAAAGGTTGGCAAAATTAGAAACGTGTCTAGTTACTGTAATCGGATAACTTGAAACATCTGTATATATAAATAACCCATCACTATCAATATCACCTCCTTCAGATGAAAAACTGAAACTAAAATCTGGTCTACCAAATCCATTCAAATAAGAAGTTTTTATGTCAACCTCCTTTGAATCTGCGTTGTATTCAAGAGAATCTTGTTCTGTACTAAATAACGATTCAAAATAAAGTCCTTGTTGACCTGGTTG
>Ga0206131_10002386_pt1 | contig 22787 bp, 15 predicted proteins | sample Helgoland_Spring_FD_148636 | JGI IMG/M metagenome (GOLD analysis project Ga0206131, IMG submission 148636) | Pelagic subsurface seawater microbial communities from Kabeltonne, Helgoland, North Sea - Helgoland_Spring_Bloom_20160517_1 | ecosystem: Environmental > Aquatic > Marine > Epipelagic ...
TAAGCTTAAGTGGTTTTCAGCCGCTTCAACATAAACAGACACCATTAAAACCATCAAAAAAACCCAACCATCAATACAGCCATGAAAAATACAAAACTAACGATTTACACGACCATTGCCTGTCTCATATCCTTCATGCCCACCCATGCGGCCACCCTCACCTGGGATGGTGGTGGCGGAGATACTGACTGGTCAAATGGTCTCAACTGGAACACCAATAACGCCCCAACTGCCGGGGATACCATGGTGATCGGTGGATCTGCCGTCGTTGATTTCAACACGAACTTCACATCAAGCCTCTCCAATGGTCAGGTTGTCATAAACATAAGTAACACCGCGCAGCTCAACCTCAATGGGGGGGCTCTTAGCTTCGCTGACGGAAACGCAAATACCTCACCGCTCAACATCGGCAATGATGCGGTGCTCAACATAACCGGTGGAGATCACAACCTGTATGGCCGGGTAGATATTTTTGGTGAGGGCACTATCCGGGTAACGGGTGATGCTGCGACCATCGACTTACGCCAACTCGTGAAGAGTGGTGGTCCAAACACTTTTGAGTTTATCTTTGATTCCACAGGTGTCAGTAGCTTGGATTATTATTCCTATTTTGGTGCCGCAGACCAAATTCTCTATGTTGATGGATCTGCCTACTTTGATGCTTACACCGGGCCCTATGTGCCGGGTGGAACCCAATTCAAACTGATTGAAACTGGCAATCTCTCTGCCCAATTTCAAACTGCCAACGTCACCATCGCCGGTCTTGGCGAGGAGGGCAACACCGGCTATGGTTACATCCTGACTCAAGATGCGAATGATGTTTATCTCACCGTCTTTGTCCCCGAGCCGTCTTCCGCAGCTTTGCTTGGGTTGGGTGGAGTCGCCCTTATGCTGCGCCGCAAGCGCAACTGATCCGCATCAGCGAACGGCAGATTAAGTTCAAATTTGCCGCCGCGCAGCTTATCGTTTTTTCAAAAGCATCCCTGGTGTCGGGGATGCTTTTTCTTTTACCGAAGGCATGCTTGGCGTTTTTGCGTCTTGGCGTGCCTAAAGAAATGTCACGCAAAGATGGAGTTCACGCCAAGACTCCAAGACGCTAAGGCGCCAAGGAAGAGGGGGGAGCCCTGCAGATGGCTTTTATCGTTTGCTTTGAAAGCGCTTCCTGTTTATGGAAGTGCTTTCCTGTTTACTGCTGCCTTATGAAGTTATTAAAGTCCTTGAAAGGTCATTGGATAAGCCACTGGATGATTATGATGCCCCTTATTTCTAGTAGTGTGTGTGAGGGAGGTTTGTCCTCTGATCGAAAGAAGTTGGAAGCACTGGGTGAACTGACCCAAGCACCGGCTATGGAGCAGGCGGAGGGCTTTGATTCCACGAAGAATCTGAAGGCGATTTATTTTGAAGGGCTCGATTACCAGGGCAAGCCGACCAAGGTATTTGCCTGGCTGGGCATGCCCCAAGGGAAAGCGGATAAAGCGGGCAAGGTCCCTGCTATGGTGTTAGTCCACGGCGGTGGTGGCACCGCATTCAAGGAGTGGGTGGCAAGGTGGAACGCGCGTGGTTACGCGGCGATCAGTATCGCGGTGGAGGGGCAGACGGATAAGAGGTCAGAGGATGGGGAATCATGGGAAAAGCACGAATGGGCCGGGCCTTCGAGGGTGGGGATTTATGGAGATACGAGTAAGCCGATCGAGGACCAGTGGATGTATCACGCGGTGGCGGATACCGTTCTCGCCAATTCGCTGATTCGTTCTCTGCCGGAGGTGAATGCGGATAAGGTGGGTCTGATGGGGATTTCTTGGGGTGGCATCATCACGACTACCGTGATCGGTATTGATGAGCGCTTTGCCTTTGCCATCCCGACCTATGGATGTGGTGATCTCTCTGACGTGCCGAACCAGTATGGCAAGTCACTGGGTAATAAGGTGGCCTACAAGGAGGTCTATGACCCGATGCTGCGCTTTGACAAAGTGAAGATGCCGACACTTTGGTTCTCCTGGCCACAGGACAAGCATTTCCCGATGGACAAGTTCGCCAATAGCTACCAAGCGGTTGCGGGGCCCTACGCGGTATCGTTGATTCCCAAAATGGGGCATGGTCATGGCCCTCCGTGGAGTAAGCCGGACAGCTACGCTTTCGCTGATAGTATCGTTGAACATGGCAAGCCATGGTGCCGGCAGAAGTCTCTGAAACGGGAGGGGAGCAAGGTGGTGGTGAGTTTTGAGTCTAGTGAGAGCCTAAGTGATCCAGTGCTAGTCTTCAGCACAGACGAGGGGGTCACGGGTGGGCGCGAGTGGCTCGAAGCGAAGGCCGCGGGTGTGAAGTTTGGTGAGACTTACGCAGTCCAAGCGGAGCTGCCCGAGGGGGTGACGGGCTGGTTTGTGAATGTCCGCAGTGGTGAGCTGACGATGAGCTCGGGCTATCAGGAATAGCCGCCTGTCGCGGCAGTTGAAGTTGGGAGTTAAGTTGTGGGCCTTGGCGTGTTCGCCTGAATCCTCGTTGGTCCGGTTTTGAGGCCGTAAGTTGGTGCCATGATCGGTAAATCATGGGTTTTCATGCCTGAACAAGTCTCCTTTATTTAACTTATCTTTATGAAAAATAGTCATTATATGCAAGGAAAAGATCATTTTGTGTATTTTCAAGTGGTGTTATGTAACCTATAATGATGAAGTTAATAGTTACCGATTATTGTCAAAAACCTCAAACAAACACCATGAAAACAAAAACATTCATCTCTGCCGCATTGCTCGCGACTGCTCTGCATACTTCAGCGGCAACGACTCAAATCATCTCCATCAACTTTCAAGGTGGTCAGAACCCCGCCACTGGGCCTGACGTCACCGGCACGGCTGGTTATGTGCCGGCGGACAATTGGAATAATGCGACGGGTGTTTCCGGCACTGTGAACAGTCTCGTAGATGATTCCGGCACGGGTACTGGCGCGAACGTTACTTGGACTACCTTCAACACTTGGGATCTGCAGAACGGCGACGGCAATGGCACAGACCAGGATATGATGAGCGGCTACCTGGATAATTTCAATGTCGCTGGGCCGCAGACACTCACGATATCAGGCATCCAGCCCAACAAAGGCTATGATATCTATTTCTACTTTAACCGCGAGCAAGAAACCTACACTGGTATTACGGCAAGCGACGGTACTAATACCAACACATACTATGCAAGGGACAACGGCTCTAATTACGCAGCGGACGGCTACATGATCAGCTCGGATGATAACATTGGCGATGGCTGGACGGATGCTAACGTGTTCCAGTTCACCGGATATACCGGGTCGACGCTTGACTTTAGTGATCCCGGTGATCCCGGTAGTCCCGCTGCTCCCGGAGGTTGGAAGGTTTACGTGCAGGGTATTCAGCTTGTGGTGACCGTGCCCGAGCCTAGCTCCACGGCTCTGCTTGGCCTCGGAGGCCTCGCCCTGATGCTGCGCCGCAAGCGGAACTAGCTACTAGGTCAAATAACTTCAAAAACCCTGCCGCTTATTGGTGGGGTTTTTTTGTGTCTTGGCGTTAATTTTATTGAGCTGCTAAAAGATAGAATGGTCATGGCGGGCAATTTTGTTATCGTGCTGCTGCCTTGATTGAAGGTGTTGATTAATGAACAGTTTATTAAAGAGCGAGCGGATGTGGATAATGAGGTGGCTTGGTGTATTATTGTGCGGTTTGGTGTTTGGCCCTGCCGCAGTAGCCGAGGAGGAAAAGCGTAAGCCTAACATTGTGGTAGTGCTGACGGATGACCAGGGGTATGGGGATCTGGGTTGCCATGGTAATGAGATCATCAAAACACCAGCCTTGGATAAGTTTCACGAGCAGTCGGTTCGCTTGACCCAGTTTCATGTGGGCACGACATGTGCGCCGACGCGGGCGGGATTGCTCACTGGTTTGAACTGCAACCGGACAGGCGTCTGGCACACGATTGGCGGGGCCTCGTTGCTGCGCCGGGATGTGGTGACTCTGCCGGAAATCCTGCGTGAGCAGGGTTACGCGACCGGGCTTTTTGGCAAATGGCACTTGGGCGATGATTACCCTTACCGGCCGCAGGACCGTGGTTTTCAGCAGACGGTGTATCACCGGGGCGGGGGGCTGGCTCAGATCTCGGACCACTGGGGTAATGATTACTTTGATGACACGCTGCTGGTCAATGGTGAGCCAGAGAAATTCAAGGGCTACTGCACGGATGTGTTTTTCTCGGAGGCGATGAAGTTTATCAAAACCAACAAGGACAAACCGTTCCTGTGCTTCATCACGCCGAACGCGCCGCACTCGCCCTACAATGTGGAAAAGAAATACCGTGATCTCTACGCGGATGAGGACATGCCGGATGATCGTAAGAGGTTCTACGGTATGATCACCAATATCGATGAGAATTTTCAAAGGCTGCGTGATTGTCTCATCGGGCTGGGGATTGAGCAGGATACGATTTTGGTCTTCATGACGGACAATGGTACATCTAAGGGAGCGGATTATGATGAGCAAATGCACATCACCGCGGGCTTCAATGCCGGGATGCGAGGGATCAAGGCATCCGCTTACGAGGGAGGGCACCGGGTGCCGTTTTTCCTGCGTTACCCGGCCGGCGGGATGGATGAGGGCAAGGATGTCGTCAGTCTGACGGGTTATGCGGATTTCATGCCGTCGATGCTGGATTTGTGTGGTGTTGATTCAGCTGAGTATGAAGCAGAGGGCAAGAGTCTAAGGCCACTGCTTATTGGAGATGAGCCTGATGCCTCATGGCGGGAGCGTGTGCTGGTCACTGACACTCAGCGCTTACCGCACCCGGTGAAGTGGCGGTTCGCGGCCGTGATGCAGGACAACTGGCGTTTGATACGCGGCAAGGAGCTTTATGATCTTAAGAGTGATCCGGGGCAGAAGAAGGATATTTCAGCACAGCATCCCGATGTGGTAGCAGATTTGCGTGCAGGGTATGAAAAGTGGTGGCAGGTGTGTTCCAAGGAGTTTCACCATGCTTCACCGGTGCACGTCGGCTCAGAGCAATGTCCCGAGGTGCATCTTACTACCATGGAGCTGCGCAATGATGACAGCAACGTGGTCTGGAACCAGGCAGGGGTTAGGGCCGGGCAGCCGTGTTTTGGTTACTGGGAGGTCCTTGCGGAGAGCGCGGGGGAGTATGAGTTTGTGCTGCGGCGCTGGCCGGAGGAGACGGGCTATGCGATCAATGCCGGTATTGAAGGTGAGGATGTCGACCAGGGGCCGGAGGGCTTGATTTCAAAGTCAGCACTGAACTGGTATCGGGACGGTAAGGCGCTTGATCTCTCCAGTGCGGCACTCAAGATCGGTAAGCGTAGCTGGCAGCAGGATATTACTGACGGGGCGGCACAGGTGAGATTCAAGGTGATGCTCGATCAGGGGCCCCACACGGTGCGGGCCTGGTTCACAGGAGGGCTTGATGTGAGGGCGGAGACGGTGCTTACACCGTATTTCCTCTCGATTAAGAGGTGTGCTGTGGCCAGAGAATGAGGCTCTTGTATGCTGCTACTCTGAGCCGTCATCAATAATCTCGCCGGCCTCGATGGCTGCCATACGCTGCTGCTCTTCCTCATGAGAATGGATTTGAAGGCCTGCTTGGATGCCGTGACGTATGGCTGCTGCTTTCATGACGTTACGTATGGCGCTGGCTGTAAATCCGTTGCGGCCAATGAGGATCGCGACATCGCTTTGTGCGACGATGAGGCGGAAGTTGATCCGGTCTTCGCTAACTTCTGCTACACGAAGTTCCGCTTGCTCAGGATGTTCAATAAACTGGAGCGCGATGAACTGGAGAAAATCCTTTATTTGGTCGGTGGCTTCTTTCATAACGAATTACGCTATTAAACTAGGATTAATGTGCTTCGAACTCAACGGCAAAGTCTAAGTTGTGAGCTAATTTTAAATTGGAGCTTAGTTTGGATTGACCAGTGCCAGTCGCTTGCATAGGAAACAACATATCGTTATACAAGCAATACACTGCGAATAAACTTCAAACACGACATCTAAAAATGAGCCTAGCTAATCTCGCCATTGCAAAGACAGATGACCTACCTATTCGCCATCGAGGTGATGTTCACAGCGGAAAGGTGCGTTCGGTTTACTGGCTCAACGAGGATGATAGTGCCCGAATTATTACTGATCGCGGTTATGACGTGGCCCCTGGGACGGAACTCGCGGTGATGGTTATCAGTGATCGTATTTCAGCTTATGAAATCATCTGGCAGGGAGAAGATGGCCTTCAGGGCGTGCCGGGGAAAGGTGCTTCGCTAAACGCTACAGCCCTTCATTGGTTTGATGAATTTGAGAAAGCAGGGCTGGCGGGCAATCATATTCTAGAATCACCTCATCCGCTGGTGTGGATTGTGCAGAGGGCGAAGCCAGTGATGGTTGAGGGTATTGCGCGCCAGTATATCACGGGAAGCATGTGGCGTGGCTACGAGCGAGGTGAGCGTAATATTTGCGGTATCAATTTACCAGAAGGTCTTAAGAATGGGCAGAAACTCGATGAGCTGCTGATCACACCATCTACCAAGGGTATACTGAAAGACATTGCGGGTGTTCCCGAGAAAGATGATGTCAATGTCTCCCGTGATCAAATCGTCAAAAATTTTGAGGCCTTTGCCTTCCAATCACCCGAGGATGTGGAGCTTTATGAGAAGCTACTCTCCGAGGGCATTAAGATCATCTCTGATCATGCGGCCAAAGCTGGGCAGTTGCTCGTAGATACTAAGTTTGAGTTTGGCTACATTCCCAATGCTTCAGGGGATGATTATACGATGATCTACATCGATGAGGTTGGCACCCTTGATTCCTCGCGCTATTGGGATGCAAATGCTTATGCTGAGGGTGAGATTGTCGAAAACTCGAAGGAGATGTTCCGCAAGTTTCTGTGTGATTCGGTGCCTGAGGCGGATGTCTTGCTAGATAAGGAGCGTATGGATGAGCGAGAGGTGCTTGGGCAGGCTTATGAGGTTCCCGTTGAGGCGATGATGGCGGTGAGCGAGCTCTACAACAACACCGCAGAGCAGCTGACAGGTAAGGCAATGCCCGTGATCGAAAATGCTCGCGAAGAAATTTTAGAGGCACTTACACCTTTTGGCATTGTCCGCTAGAAGTTGGCGACTGCTTGATCGATAAAGGTGAGGATTTCGCTGCGGCCATCACCCGTCTTTGCCGAGCTGATGTAGCTGCGTGGTAGGCCGTCACAAAACTCGCCCATTGCCGCATTGAAGAGGTCAACATTACGTTGTGCTGAGCCGGGTTTTACCTTGTCATTTTTTGTAAACACGAGAACGAAGGGGATCTGATATTCCATCAGCCACTGCGTAAACTCAAGGTCGATTTTTTGAGGGCTATGGCGTGAGTCAATCAATACGAAGACACAACTCAGATTGGATCTTTTGATAATGTAATCTGATACGAATTCATTAAACTGATTACGATGTTGTCCAGATGCTTTGGCATATCCATAACCAGGCAGGTCGACGAGCATCCATTTTTTATTAATAAGGAAAAAGTTAATCAAGCGGGTGCGGCCGGGGGTACTTGATACCATCGCAAGATCCTTTTTTCGGGTAAGAGCGTTGATCAGCGAGGATTTGCCAACATTGGATCGTCCTATGAAGGCAAACTCGGGTAACTGCGAATCTGGGCAGCGTGCGAAGTCAGGAGAGCTGACATGAAAGATTGCTGATTGGATTTGCATGCATATTCCATGGCTGGATAAAGCAAGTATGACAATTAAAAAAAATCCTATAATAGTTGCTATTTTAGCTAAAAAAGGCAAAAGTAGCGTCTGTGGATAAGATAAAAGCTTTTAAATTTCGAAATCCTGATGTGTTGGTTCAGGCAATCGGTAAGCGTTTGCGTCTGCAGCGTTTGGCCAAAGGCTTAACGCAGGCTGAGCTCGCCGAGCGAGCTGGTGTCAGCCTGTCGACATTGAAGTTAATGGAGCAGCGAGGTAAAGGCTCGCTTCAGCGACTGGCAAAAGTGGCAGTTGTGCTTGGGTTGGATGGTGATTTGAGGGTTCTTTTTAGTGGGCAAAGAAGCTTTGAATCCCTTGATGCTGTGGAAAGAACGTCTCGAAACAGAGCCCCTCAGCGCCGCACAAGAAAAATGGGTAGTGACCTAGCTGCTAGGGTTTCTGAGCAGCTTGCAAAGGATCATCAAGACAAGAATAGCTAAGGTCTATCACAATGAATTTATCAAGATCATGAAAATAGAGGTGCAATATCAGGGTGGGGATACAGATGCTGTCATTGGGCATTTGGCAGAGTCTGCAGATGGAAGGATTTTCTTTGAGTATGATCAACATTGGAGAGCTCAGCCTCTTGAGCTATCGCCCGCTTATTTGCCAAATTCCACTCAAGGGTCGGTTACCACTCCTACGCCACAATATGGCCAGCTGTATGGGCTTTTCGGTGATAGTTTGCCAGATTGGTGGGGGCAGCAGATGATGAAGCGCTTTTTTCAGGATAAGGGGATTCCGTGGAGCAGTGTGGGTGTGCTGCAAAAACTGGCTTGTGCTGGTGCTCATGCAATGGGTGCCATCGGTTACGAGCCGCCTGTGGTCTCAAGCGATTTTCGAGATGAGTTGACGGTTGAGGTTGCCGATTTAGTAAACAATGCGACTTCATTTCTTCACGGACGAACCGAGGAGATTCTGCCGGGTTTGATGAGGTCAGGGCTTTCTCCCGGAGGTGCTCAGCCTAAGGTTTTACTGGGTTTCAATGCTGATTTCACGCGTACAATGGCTGGTGGAGGCAGTCTGCCAAATGGGTTTGATCGCTGGTTACTTAAATTTGATCTCGATAGTGATTACCAACATGGAAAAGAAGAATACGCTTTTTCTCTGATGGCGCGAAATGCGGGTATTGAAATGGCTGAGACTCATCTGTTGGAGTGCGGCGGCGGCATGTCCCATTTTTTATCGAAGCGTTTTGATCGGCCAGGTGAGTCCCGGCGACATGTACACACATATTCAGGACTAACGCATTCACCTGTGGGGGATGGTGTTGAATACAATCAGTTGATGGATTTGGCGCGCATACTGACTGGGGGAGAGCTTGGCGTTGAGGAGATTTTCAGACGTGCCTGCTTCAATGTACTTGCGGGTAATGACGATGATCATGGGAAAAATCACGCGTTTCTGATGGAGCCAGACGGGCGATGGTTGGTATCGCCAGCATATGATCTCACTAGCACCACTAATCCTCTTGCAAGCGGTATGCGAGCAGCTTCGGTTAATGGTAAGAGTGTTGGTGTTGATCGTGATGATTTGAGAGAGCTTGGTAGAAGGCAAAGTGTGCGTAGAATCGATGATGTTATTGATGAAGTCGTCGACTCTATCAAACGCTGGTCTGAGTGGGCAAACCAAGCTGGTCTTAGCGATTTTCGTGTTGATCAGGTAGCTGATGAAATGCCCGGATATTCCTTGTGATTATTTCTTCAGTTTTTCTTCTAAACAGTAAATTCATACGCGAATATTATGCAAATAACATTACCCTTGATGACTCTTAGGTTTCTGCTCGTCTCGTGCACAGTGGCAACGGCTCTGTTGCTGCCTGCTAATCAGATAGCTGCAGCTGATTTTGAGAAAGACTTCCGCCAAGAGGTATGTGGATTCATAGATAGTTTGAATGAGGATCAGCGTGCATCTTGCATCCATGATTTAGCTGATGACCGTCGCTGGGAGATGCGTTATCCAGGTGGTAAACGGTCGGGTATTATGATTAGCGAGCTTGATGAAAATCAGCGAGCTCTGATGGTGAAAGTTTTGTCGATGGTGTTGTCTCCGGAGGGATGGAAAATGGCAAATGCTGTAGCATTCCAAGATGCTGGAGAAGGAGGGGACGCCCTCGGTAAATACTGGATCACTTGTTATGGTGATCCTCGTGAGGGAGACTTCGCTTTTAGGCTGGCTGAGCACCATTTAACGATTGTTCATTTAGAGCTCATTGAGGGGGTAGCTAATGAGTTTGGGCCTATCTTGCTAGGTGCAAATCCTCCAACATTATGGAAGGAAGATGAACTCGCGTTGATGCATGCCTGGTCTTTGATGACAGACGAAAGCTCATTGGTTTCTGGACAGCGTGCAATAGCGAGCGAACCTATGAATGAAGATGATGGTGTTTTGTTTAGCGCATTGAACTTAGAGGCTCAGACGGCAATTCAAAATGCATGGGATCAGCGGTTGAATATCTTTACTGACGCAATCCAGCAGAGAATCAATCGGCTACACCTAGAGCGCGGTGGTTGGGCTAAGTCCAGGGTTGCCTACTATAACCAGAAGCCCGACAAACGATGTGTTGATGGTGGCAGGTGGGATTTCAAGTGCGGCTTACCAGGGATGGTGTGGGCATTTGAATCGAGCCGTGGACACATTCATATGAGTTTGTGGGCAAGTGCTGGCGAGGGGAATTAAGTGTTTAACTAGGCACAGAGCCAGAAATCTTTTCCCTCTACTCTGTCTGCAGCGCGAAGCTCGGTGCGTATTTTTTCTCCTGCGCCGCGTGTACCGACATAGCTGACAATGATGGATGTATGAGCAGGCGGTAGATGCTTTGACGATATCACAGGGCGCCCGTGGATATTGCTACCGATTTTCCGTGGGTCGATATCGATAAATCCCGCTGCCGGCTTCCATGCAGCCTCGAGGGCTTGTGCACATTTTCTCGCTGGTCGCCCGGCACCCCATATCCAGAGATCTCTATCTGCTAAGCCTTGGCTTCTGATGGCGTGACTGAGATAGGGTGCCTTACATTTATGGAAGGCACTCATATCGTATCGTGAGTCGTTGCGAGATAGCCGGCTTGGTGGATCATGCCAGTGGTAGAGGTATTCATTGACCTTGCCGATCTTGGCACCTCTGGAAATCCACCTGAGAATCATTTCGTAATCTTCGGGGAAGTTGCCATCCAGATAGCCGCCAAATTGATCAACCAAGCCTCTGCGATACATCAGTGTAGGATGCGGTAAAGGTAGATCGATAAAGCGATTAAGATTTATGTGTTCAGAGCTAATTTGCTTATTAGTCCATGCTACGTGATGGGCGTAGCCGCCGGCTTTGATTGGGTCACCCGCAAAATGAGCAAGGCAAGATACCGCGTCGAGATTAGCATCTTGCTCTAAAGCTTTGTATTGTTGTTCCAGACGTTTTGGTGATGACACATCATCGGCATCCATCCTTGCGATGAGGTTTCCTTGGCATGCCTGAAAGCCCGCATTCGAAGCGGAAGCGACACCTGTGTGCGGTCTTTTGATCAATCGTATTCGAGGGTCTTTTGCTGCAATGGTTTCAACGATTTTGGCAGACTGGTCCTCTGATCCATCATCGACAACAATGAGTTCCCAGTCAGTCAAGCTTTGTGACTGAATGCTTTTAACAGCTCGCGCAACACTTTGCGCTGCGTTGAAGCACGGCATAATAATGGATATGCGATATGAGGTAGATTGGTCGATAGATTTCTTCTAATCGATTGTAGTGACTTTGAAAATTTTCTTTGTGCCTTTTTTGCTGTCGAAATGGTCTATGATTGGCCTATTTTCATTATGAAAAAAAATCGAGCCGAGATTCGGGCTCTTGGTATTTAGGCGCTGTATGTTGGATTATTTCTTTTACCGATAGTTTTGCGAGGCGACTCGTTTCCGATGGTTGAAGTTCGATTTTTTTGCGAATGATGGCTGGCAGTGATACCCCTTGTTGGTAAGCTTGTTTGCGTAGATTGTGATACAACGCAGCGGGTAGAGTTAGGGTAATTTTTTGATCAGTTTTCTTATTCACGATGTTGTAATCATGCCGTGGCTACATGAAGAATTGATGAACTTTGTGTGAAAAAGATCAAATGTGACCGGAGAGATTTGAAGCTGTGATAATTATAAGCTTCATCTTTCCGGTAGGTGTCCTCAGTTTGCTGTATGCCCGTTGAGATAGAACGTAAATTTTTGGTCAAAGAGAATCCGCCACATATTTCCGGAGTCGAAATAGTTCAGGGGTATTTGAGCAAAGATGCAGAGCGAACGGTCCGCGTGCGCATCGAAGGGGGCGGAGGAGTTACCGCGCAGGCGCGAGCAGTGCTAACCATTAAGGGGAAGGGTCTCGGAATTACGAGACCAGAATATGAATACAATATTCCGGTAAGTGAGGCGCGTGAACTTTTAGAATTATGTATTGGCCATTTGATTGAGAAAACACGCTACTGCTATCGTATTGGTGAGCATGTTTGGGAAGTTGATGTTTTTGAGGGCAGAAATCTGGGTTTGATCGTTGCTGAAATCGAACTTGGCGATGAATCTGAAGTGTTTGAGAAACCCGGCTGGATAGGGGTTGAGGTGAGCTTGGACGCTCGCTATGCAAATTCAAATTTGAGCAAGCATCCCTACTGCGAGTGGGAAGTTGGCTAGGCATTGATGTAATGGGAAAATATAAGCTTTGAGCTTATATATTCATTGCCTCATGGGGTTGAATATGGTTTCTAGTGCAATCTCGCAGACAGGCATTCCAGTATATCTTCTGGCATGATGTGAGGCGCTATTTCTTATCGGATGAAAAATAAGTTGTTAATGAAATACCCATCTTCTTGGTGGGGTGCTAAGTGGAGAGAAGCATTGCCCTCTGGTAATGGCCCGATGGGTGCTGCCGTTTATGGTGCTGTGCATGAGGAAACGGTGATGCTTACGCATGAGGATTTATGGCACATGGTTGTGACCCAGGAGCTGCCTGATGTGTGCAGTATGTTGCCTGAGGTAAGAAGATTACTGTTTGATCGCATGGTGCACGCCGCTGATCACATGATTGCGGATGAGTTGACCAGGCGAGGTTATGATCCGGATATTGGTTATCCTCTGCCACTTGGCGATTTCAAGGTGAAGATGCCGGTCTCCCGCGGTTTCAAAAATTACAGCCGAGGAATTGATATGGAGACAGGGGAGGTCTTTGTTGATTGGCATGACAATGGTGTCGACTATCAGCGCAAGCTTTTTGTCTCTCGTGCCGATGACGTCGTTGTGATGGAAATTTCAAGCCGAGGTGGTGACCTTGAAGCTGGTTTTTGCTTCGATATTCATGATCCGCTTGATGCTCGAACGCTCTCTCATGGAGACACTCCATTGCCTCAAGCGATTGAGAAAATTACTACGGAAAATAAATATATTCGATATGCTGCGTTGAACGATGACGGTAATGACTTCGGTGCTGTAGCTCGTATCATAACGCCTACAGGAGTGGTAGAGGCTGACGCGGAGCATATTCATGTTTCAGGTGCGGATAAAGCCCTTGTTGTTATTAAACTATTCACCCACGAAGATCGTCATGTGGCGTGGCCTAAGCTTGAAAAAGAGTTGGATTCTCTTTGCCTGGACTACCAGATGCTATTGGCCCCGCATGCCGAATTACACGGCGAGATGTTTAACCGAGTGGAGCTTGATCTTGGAACTGATGAAGCTGAACACGAGATATGTAATGAGCAGCTCTTGCTCGATGCTTACCAAGGTGAGGCGCCCACTGCGATGGTTGAGAAAATGTGGTCATATGGTCGCTATTTGCTGATATCTAGCTCTCGTGAGGGCGGGCACCCCTGCCATCTCTATGGTAACTGGTGTGGTGAATATCGCGGCTACTGGGCATTCAATATGGCTAATGAAAACCTGCAGATGATCTATTGGCAGGCATTGTCGGGTGGTCTTTGGGAGATCATGTTGCCGGTATTTGATTACTTTGATGGCATGATGGATGATTTTCATGAGAATGCCCGCAAGCTCTATGGCTGCCGGGGCATCTACATACCTGCGGTGACGACGCCACCGTCAGGCTTACTGAAAACCATTCGCCCGCATATTATTCATTGGACTGGTGCTGCAGCATGGATAGCTCACCATTACTTTGATTATTTCCTATACACAGGTGATAAAGACTTTTTGCGAGAACGCGCATTGCCTTTCTTGCGAGAGACCGCACTTTTTTATGAGGATTTCTTCATCATTGGAGAAGACGGCTATTACATAAGCGCGCCATCAAACTCACCAGAAAACACCCCCGGAAATTACTATGACGGCAAGGGTATGGGGGCGGCAATGGAGACCACCATTAATGCAACCATGGACTTTGCCCTCGCGAAGGAGGTGCTCAAGCATCTGATTGATGGGTCAAAGCTGATTGATGTTTATGCTGAAGAGATACCGAAGTGGGAAAAAATGACCACTCACATTCCTCCATACGAGATCAATGAGGATGGGGCGGTGAAGGAGTGGATGCACCCATACTTTAAAGATAACTACCACCACCGTCACCAGTCTCATATTTACCCTCTTTTCCCCGGCAGGGAAGTCACTCGAAGCTCCGACCCGAAGCTTTTTGAGGCGTTTGAGACAGCCATTGATAAGCGACACGTTATAGGTCTTGGTGAACAGACTGGCTGGTCGCTCGTTCATATGGGCAATGTCTATGCGAGATTGTTGGACGGGGACCAAGCCTTAGAGTGCTTGGATCTGCTCGCGCGTTCTTGCGTAAAAAACAATTTCTACACCACTCACAATGACTGGAGAAGTATGGGTATCGGAGTTGAGATGGAATGGGCTCCTTTCCAAATAGATGCCAACATGGGCTTGTCGGCGACGATTCATCAAATGATGATGAACTCACGGACGGGACATATTTCGATTCTGCCGGCTTTGCCGTCCAAATGGCGTAAAGGTTCGATCACAGGGCTCATGGCTCGCGGAAAAATATCTGTATCAATATGGTGGGACTTAGATGGTAAAGGCATGATCGAGGTGGAAATGTGTTCTCTCGAAAAAGCTCAAGAGATTTCGGTCTTGTTCACTGTCGGTGATGAGCACAGAATGAACGTTCAGCTAGAGGCAGATACGCCTAAGAAGTTAAGCGTTGATGTGCATACTGCGGGTAAGCCTACTTTCGAGATGGTGTAGCCCGCCGTTATTTCATCCACAGATACGAAACTAAAAACAAAACAAACCACACCTGATTATGCATTGGATCGATTGGACCGTAGTCGCTATTTTCTTGCTCTCGATGATTCTCGTCGGAGTTTATTTCAGTAAAAGAGCGGGAGAGAACGTCGATTCCTTTTTTGTCTCCGGACGTAGTTTGAAGTGGTATGTGGCAGGTGCCTCGATGATCGCGACCAGCTTTGCAGCGGACACCCCCTTGTGGGTAGGTGCCTTGGTTCGTAAGTTTGGTGTACACGCGGTGTGGCAGTATTGGGCGCCTTTGATTGGCTCGGCACTGGGCGTGGTGCTTTTTGCACGTATGTGGCGCCGTTCTGCGGTAGTTACAGATAATGAGATTCTAGAGCTGCGATACTCTGGTAAGTCAGCAATGACCTTGCGTGGCATCTCTGCAGGTGTGGGAGCCTTGATCTTGTGCCCGCTGATTATCGGCTGGGTGGCCAAGGCAATGGTAACCATTTCACAGGAGGCACTAGGGCTTGGTGGTATGGCGCCTCTGAGCATGGGTGGGTTTGACATAAGTCCCGATATGATTGCTACCATTGTGGTTATGGGGTGTGCCTTGATGCTTTGTGCTTTCAGTGGCCTCTACGGGGTGGTTTATACCGACTTTGTTCAGTTTATTATCGCGACCGGCGGGGCCTTTTTATTGGCATGGCTTTCCATCAGAGAAGTGGGAGGCCTCTCCGCCATGTATGAGCAGCTCTCGACTAATGAGGGCTGGCTGGGCAAGGATATGAACTTAGCTCCGAGTATCACCACTGAATTAGGCCAAGGTGCGGGGTCGGGAGCCATGTCGATTTGGAACGTGATTGGCTACTTTGGAATTCTCTGGTGGGGTGTGGCCTTGTCTGGGGGATACCAAGCTCAGCGCATCTTAGCTTGTAAAGATACACGTCACGCTTCCAATGCGATGCTGATGCACACGATTGTTTATTACGCGATTATTTCGCTTCCATGGGTCATTGTAGCATTGGCCTCTGTGATTGTGTTTCCCGACATGGGTGAGGCTGGCGATGATGCAGCTTATCCAAGGATGATTTTGCACATTCTGCCCGTTGGTCTGCGAGGTGTGATGATCGCTGCGATGATTGCCGCCTTTATCTCTACGATGAGTACTTTGTTTAACTGGGGTTCGAGCTATATGGTGAATGATCTCTACCGTCGTTTTATACATCCGAAAGCATCGGATCATCATTATGTAACCGTGGCTCGTATTCTGACAGTTGTTGTAGCCGTTGCCGGTGGAGTGATCAGCTTCCATGCTGACAGCATTCAAGAGTTGCTCTCTATCTTCTTTGTCGTGGGTAGTGGCGCAGCAGTTGTTGGTGTCGTTCGTTGGCTTTGGTGGCGTATCAATGCTGTTGGCGAGCTGGCCGCTTTTGTTATGAATTATGTGGTGGCGATACTGCTTCTCTTTGGCGGTGACATTTTCGGCCTTGAGCAACCGTTGTTTGATCCAATGATGTCTCAGTTATTAAATCTTCCCGAAGGTATGAGCTTCACAAGCGAGCATGACCTGCTGGGAGCACGGATGCTGTTTATGACTCTGGTCGGACTCATTACCGTGGTAGTAGTATCACTGTTCACCAAGCCTACCGAGATATCCAGACTCAAGGAGTTCGTCATGCGCACGCGTATTTTTGTCCCGGGCTGGCGTAGAGTCACCAAGGAGATCCCTGGTTATGTCTCAGCACATCCGGTAGGTCAGGTCTTGCTGGATTGGGCCTTGGTGGTCGCTACGGTTTGCACACTTCTTTTTGCCTTAAATAATATCGTGCGAACAAATCCACTTATGACAGTGGGCTTGTTTGCTGTCTTTGGCGTGCTGCTTGTCATTGTGCTTAAGCGTACCAAGCGTGAGTGTCCAGTAGACGACGCCGAAGAGGATGGACAAGACGCCTAGTGTTACATTTTATCGAGTAATGTTTAACACCCTACCAGAATTATTAGCTCAGACTTTCTTGCCGATGAAATTTAGAACATATTCAATTGTTGTAGTCAGCCTCTTGTTTTCTGTAATGTCCGGTTACTCAGAAAAAACCAAACTATCACCTGCCGATAAGACACAAGTTCCAGAGGCGAAAGAAGATATGGGAGCCTCTGTGCTCGACCTGTTTCCTGACACCGGAGTGGAGCCAGTGGAGGGATCTGCAGGTGCTGTGAGCAGCATTACTTTCAGCTATGTTCCATCGGGCTCAACGTGGAGAGAGGGGCTTAATGAAGAAGATGTATTTTATGCATCCATCAAGGGTGATGGCTGGGTTATGGGAGTTGGCAAAGGTGGTTCCATCTACTCTCTGCGCGGTCCTTATGGTGAGTCTGTGCCACCACAACGCATCGAATCACCCTGGAATGACGAGGTCTGGCAGACGGTTGCCACCAATGAGGACCTGATTGGGCCTATCCATGAATACCAAGCCGAACATCGCGATCAATACCGCGTTACGGAGCCCTTGATGTATTTCATTCACCAATCCGGTATCTACACACCTGGTGCAAAAAAATCAGAGGGGGGCAAGGCCTCGGCGTTTTATTCACCGACATTACGTAAGCGCTGGAATGCTGAAACGAAGACTCTCGAGCTGGTTAGCTGGATGCAGCAGGCACATACACCCTGTGTCTGGAAGTCGGGCTTACTGATCTACACTTCCTATCGTGATCTTGGTGGTGGTATTCTTGAGGTGAACAAGGTGCTACACAACTTTGGCACTGAGAAAATGAACTACACCAACACTCCTTGGGGTGGCATCCGCCATTCCTCGATGCCGCACGGCATCATGGCCAAGCCTGACGGCAGCTGGGAAGCAATTGATGGAATTTACGGATGGACTAACATACCTACCCGTAATCTGATCGATACGGGAGGCTGGATGGCGTGGACTCAGGACCCGAAGAATGAGGCGAGTCCATCTTTGGCACTCGTTTTTGGTAACGACTCTAATGATGTTTCAAAGGGGAGGCGCATGGATGAGGCGATTCGCTGGGGTAAGGCGGGAAGTGGTCCGGCATCCAATATCCGTGACTACCAAGTGACCGAGCGCATGGGTCACCCCGTTATTCATCCTGGTGAATCGTGGAGTATTCGATGGTATTTGGTTTCGGGCTCTTTTGCCAAGGTTCGTGCGCATGCAGCCAAGCTAGCGGACAAGGCATTGATAGCGCCGATCAAGTATGAGGATTCGCCTACTCAGACTTTATGGATAGAGCAGGGCATCATCAATACGGAGTCGAAAGGTAAGCAGTGGGGCAGTTTGCTTGCCTTTCCCGAAGAGGGGGCAGTGCCTGTATTCTTACTGAGAGATAAGCGCAACGGCCAACAGCTTGTCAGTGCTGACATCTACGCATTAGCAGAGTCTGAGCCTTATCCTAACCCACTGCCTAAAGATCATGCAGAATACTCACGCTACCAAAACCGGCAGATCTACAGGCAGTATAGCCCGCATATTGGCTACGAGAGCCTGCTTGGTTACGCACGTGTGAAGCCAGCTGATGGAGTAAGTGCAGCTGAAATTACAGTACCTGAAGGTGTCGATCTACATGAGTCCGCGAAGGGCTTGTGGTTTGCAGAGTAGAGTTTTGGGCGACGAGCTCATTGCAGTTGATCGAAGCTGTTTTTGACACCTCGTTCAGGAATGCCTGCATTGCTTTGGGCTATCCAACTAGGTTTGTATGTATTAATCTAAATGGTCGCTGATTCCAGTTCACCCAAAATCGATCTGGGTTTGTGGATATCATCCTCTATGTTGATGTGCAACTTGCGATAATAGAGCAAATTGCAGGGATAGGCTGTCAAAACGATAAATCAGACCGATTCGACAATCATTAATCGTCATTGGCTTATCATTTTTCGTTATTTATGCAGAGTTTTTTTTCTTAATCGATTTATGATGAGTGAGTTGATGTGGCTTTGTATATTCACCCCCTAAATTTTGAGGGGTATACAACAACTACTTTTCGAGATACATTGTATTTACATTAATTTTAGTATCTGCAAGCACCTGGACTGTTTTACAGTGATTTGTTTGCCTTCAAAAAATAGTAGATGTATCTTAAGTATAACGATAGATTGCTATCACGCAGTAATGCTCATGGCTTCGCCCTGGTAGCGACCGTCAGCATGATGGTGCTGATGACGCTGATTGCGGTTGGTATGTTGAGTTTATCCACCATCGAGCAAAGAAGCTCAGGTGGGGGGGCGGATGATGCGGACCGCACAGCACGTGCGAATGCGAGGATGGCGTTAATGATCGCCCTTGGGGAGCTGCAGAAGGCGGCGGGGCCAGATCAGAGGGTGAGCGCCACGGCGACGATTTTAGGGTCATCTAATAACCCCTATACAACTGGCACTGAGGCTCAAGATGGACGCAAGCGCTGGGTGGGGGTATGGGATACCAGCGGCTACAGCCCCGCTGACCCGGACAACAAGACCTTCGTGCGCTGGCTGGTGTCTGGTGATGAAGCTGGAGTAGATGCCATTGCGGATGCCCGCACAGCCCCAGCCGCGGATGACGTGGTTCTATTTGAGGGAGCGGACGATGCCGGCACGGTGAGTGTTCCCAAGGTGGAGGTTGCAACGACTTCAAGCAACACCTCCTACTACGCCTACTGGGTGGAGGACGAGGGGGTGAAGGTTGATCTGGCCTGGAACGAGGGCAGTTTTAGCGATGCCAGCCGTGAACAGGCAGCACGTCTTGCTGCTTCGCCGGGTCCTGACCACGCTGTATTTGAAGGTCCTTTCTCCACAGGGGTAACCTATCCTCTGGAGAGCGGTAGCGGATATATCGATGATCTGCAAAAGGCGATGAGCACTGCTGATATGCCACTGGTGATGAGCTCAACTACGGACCAGAGTGGCTGGCTCAGAGAAAACCGCCATGACATGAGCTTTGGCAGCCGTGGTGTGATGGCCGATGTGAAGAAAGGCGGGCTGCGCCGTGACCTCTCACTGGCGTTTGAGATGGATGGTACGGCAGAATCGGAAAGCGCGACATTGTTTAACCAGCAGACCACTGAATTTGTCGGCAATGGCGACGTTAACTCCAGCCCTTACCTGATGCCCGGAACCTCGCTCAATGCTCGTCATCTGTTCCGAGATTACGGTCCCAAACCTGACCCGGTCAATGTCGGTGGGGTGATCCCAGGTGCTGGCAACCCTTTCTCTGATGACATGACCCAACCCTTAGACTTCATTCGCGGGCCAAGCTGGTGGCTGATGAGGGATTATGCGAACCTCTACAAGAGCATGAAGAACCCAGGCAGTGGCCCTGCATTGAGTGCCCGCGCCTATTTCCCAAACAGGTCTGTTACTCAAGACCTCGTCGATCTGCATTCCATTCAGGGCTCAAGGATTGGGGTCAACCATGAAGCCGCGAATACCTACCGGCCCCTCAGAGCCAGCTACGCTCCTGTGCTACTGGCTGTCAATGGCATCTTCAGTCTGAAATACGAAGGTGATCAATTAAAGCTGGTGGTCGATCCTTTCTACATTATCTGGAACCCCTACAACACGGGCATCACTGCTGAAAAATTTGCAGTCACCTGGCAGTATGGCTTCATGGGCGGGGTGAAGTTCCAGCACACTTTTCCCGATGGCACCAAAGTAATACATGGACGAGATAGTGGAAAGCCAAGCGGCGGCTCTCAAGAGGGATTCGTGCACTACGCCGGAAGAAAGACGGGCAGCAGTGGCAGCGTGAGTTATCTTATCAGTGACCTTGCCATGGAGCCGGGTGAAGTGATGATCTTTTCCCCACCCGATACAGCGGCCAGGAGTGGCAATGCCAATGAGTTCAATGACGAGCTCTTGCCCGGCATGAACTACACGACCACCTCCGGCATCGAATTCAATGAGTTTCCTGATATCAATGGAGGCAACTGGGCTCCCATTAATGTTCCCAGTGGTGAGGCCGCGTCACACACCCTCGGGGTGCATTTTTCCCTGATCTCTCGTGCAGCTTGGAATCGATACAACCATCTTGAGACCAGTCTGCCTGCTACGGGAACGCTCGCCAACCAACTGAACACCGAAGCCAATTTTGGAGCTAACCTAACTGGTTGCGAGTTTAGTACCAACGCGGCTGGCACCCGCAAAAACCCCAATCTCATCAAGGGGGTTGGAAATTTCCCATTCAGCTACTCATTCAGCGAGCTGAGTGCTACTAAAAAAGCATTCGCCATGATCAGCATGCTGACCCAGTCAAGCGATTGGGATTTCCCCAGGATAGACGGATATTTGGATCCGAAGATGGAGGTGTTCTCACAATTGAATGTAACTCCCATTCTCAGGACTCGAATGGAAAAAATCACGCAACAGCCTTTCAATCTCTACATGCGAGCGCAAGCTGCCGATGGCATTAATAACCTGATCAATAATATCGGTATTGATATTGATGCCTTTGGTGATGGTAGTAACGGTTTTTACGGCAAGGATTATGCGCTATCAGAAGGGGATAAATACTTCCCGCTGCTCGATATTCCCAGAGCTCCGATGCATTCGTTAGTACAGTTCTCAGGAGCCAATATTGGCACGAGGCTCTTCGAGCCGACCAACGCTATTGGCAACTCCTGGAAACCTCCCTATATCCCACAGGACTCAATCTACTGGGATTCGCGGTCCATAGTGCCAGTGACCTACAATGACGTCTTCTGGCAGGCGAATGACGCCTTGTTTGACCGTTATTTCCTCTCGGGCATTGCTCCTGATTTCACCATAGGCTCAGGGGGATACACGGCCACGGGATCACTCAGTGACACCCTGAAGCGTTTCTACGGAATTGATCCGACTGACCCGACGCAGGCGGTTGATCCTGCCACTGCCCAGGCCAACCCGGCACTGGAGTCGCATATTCCCTCAGGCAAAACCGCGGATGATATTGTTACTGAGCTCACACCCACAAGTGCCAATCACGATGGTTACCAAAAGGTGGGTGCCTACAGTCTGATCAAAGGAGCGTTCAACGTGAACTCCACCTCGGTGAAAGCCTGGGCGGCTTTTCTGAAGGGCAACAAATCGCTGGCTCTTGATTCAGCTCAAGGCACCACTGAGTCCGGAACAGGCACTCCTTTTCCCAAGGCTAGCACCACATCCAATACCAGCTCTAACAATGGCTGGGAAAAGTTCTCCAGGCTCACGGATGATCAAATTTGGAATGACAATGCTACACCGAATGACTTCACAGATGATACCGGCTTGGCTGTGGAAATTGTCAAGCAAGTCAAAGCCCGTGGCCCCTTTATGAGCATCTCAGACTTCGTCAACCGACGTATTGCCCTCAATACCGACCTTGGTGTTACCCCCAATGTGGAAGATACAGATCCGCGAGCCTATCTGGGGGCGATTCAAGAGGCGATCGAGCTGGCAGGGATCAACGGCGATCAAAGCACGGGCATCAGGGCAGGAACCTCCGATCGTATCCCAAATTACAAAGCCTTTTCAGACAAATGGAAGATAAAACTCAATGGAGCCCAGTGGTACGTATCTGATGATTTCCCTTACGCGGCGGGTCCGTACTTAGGTAACAGAAATTGCTCTACGGGTATTCCGCTGGAGATCAACCAAGCCAACATCCTTCTGCCACTGGCCCCCAAACTCAGCGCCAGAACAGACACCTTTAAAATCCGTGCTTACGGTGAAGTTAGAGACGCCGATGACAACATTATTGCTCAGGCCACCTGTGAGGCAGTGGTGCAGCGCCTGCCTGAGTATGTGGATCCTGAGACAAACTCGGACTACAATGAGCCGTGGGATGAGCATGATCCTAATGCGCCCGTCAACGAAACGCTGAACTCAATCAACCAGACTTACGGGCGCCG
>Ga0206131_10002400_pt1 | contig 22716 bp, 20 predicted proteins | sample Helgoland_Spring_FD_148636 | JGI IMG/M metagenome (GOLD analysis project Ga0206131, IMG submission 148636) | Pelagic subsurface seawater microbial communities from Kabeltonne, Helgoland, North Sea - Helgoland_Spring_Bloom_20160517_1 | ecosystem: Environmental > Aquatic > Marine > Epipelagic ...
ATTCTTAGTAAAAGATAATTTTTATATTAACGGACAATTTTTATCTACGGATGATGAGATAAAATTTGAAGAGGTTGACCTAAAAGAGCTGGAACAAACAGCCAAGCTTCTTTCTACTTTAAGCTTTGACAAACTGATCTATTATCACCTAAGCCAGTCCAATATTGAAGACTATGACAAACAAAAACTCGATCAAATTAATACTCTTATTTATAAGTAGTGCCATCTCGTTCAGCACTTCCAATTGCACTGGAAGTTATGGGTTGGATTATTATCATCTGTTTGATGAAAACCTTGTGTTAAGTCAAGAGAATGAACCTAAAAAATTCAATTTGTGGTATTTCCCCAATGAATTTAAAAAAGAGAACAATTCCGTGGATTTAAACATCAAAGAATGGAGTCTTTTTTTAGAAGGGAAATATCAAGAAGAAGACCTTATTAAAATCATGTATAGACGTGATGGATTTAAGGGGCAGGATAATGAGTTGAAGGTTTTACAATCAAAAACAAGCAAGCCTAGACAAATAGCGCAAAAAGAAAAAGAATTTATTCAATATCTTGATTACGCGCTGGAGCTAGAAAATTATTTAAAAACACTTGTTCCTGACTCTTGGGACGAAAAGCCCATCGTTAAAGACCCTGTAGAACAAAATAGAATGCTTGCAAAGGCCAACAAGCTTCTGGCTCAATTTAGAAGTGGATTTACAAAAGAGCGCATGCATTATCAGCTGATTAAGCTACACCGTTATTATGGCTCATATGAGGAGGTTGTTGACATTTATGAAAGCTATTTTAAAAACAAAAAGTCATTTATATCATATTGGGCCATGGATCAATATGCAGGCGTACTTCGAATCATGAAAAGGAATGCGGCCTCCAATTATTATTTTTCTAAGGTCTATATGGAATGCCCAAGTAAAAGACGATCTGCTTATCTCAGTATAGATATTAAATCTGAACGTGAATTTGCAGATGCTAAAAATATGGGGGCTTCACCGGACGAGCTAATGTCACTTCATTTTATTAGGGGGATGAACGGTAAAAATCTTGGATTATATGATTTATCGAAAATCACAGAAATCAATCAGAACAATGATTTTGCACGCATCTTGATGAGTCGCGAAATCAATAGACTAGAGACCTTTTTTCTAAATAATAACGAGAGGTATTACCCTTTATACGGTCATGAAGGCATGGGGAAGTTGGTAAAACAAAAGACAGAAGGAAAGTATCTAGAGCGTTTGATTGCACTAAATGAAAACCTTCTTCAAAATGACAGTAAAAGTCAATTTTGGCATCTTTCAATGGCCTATCTGTACTTTTTAAATGGAGATTATGATAAAAGCTCCATAATGGCAAATCAAATTCATGGTCTGACGGAGAATGATCAGGTTCAATTGGACATTTTGAACGTATTGTTATACGTAAAAATGAGGCCAGTACTTTCAGTTGAGGATCAAAATAAAGTTGGGGAACAGCTCTATAAGATAAACAAGGGGGAGGTTTATTACAATTCTCTTCAATCCCGAGAGTTTTCATTTTCTCTCAATGAATATCTTTTTGATGAGTTGTCTTCGAGAAGTGATGTCAAAGACAATGCATTTTTAACACTGATTTTTGGAGGACGAAGGTTACAGACAGATTTATACATAGACAGAGAATATTACATAGAACCTCTGGAGAAAGTTACGGTTTCCTACCTTGATAAGGTGCTAATGGACTTGAAAGAAACACCTCAAACCAAATTGGTGGAGTACGCCTCGTCCAACTATTTCTCGAACGGTTATTATTGGTCAGGAGAGGATAGAAATATTGTAAAATTTGACGATGTAAAGTTTTTCATCAGGGAGCTAAGGGCGCTATTGCTGATGAGGAACCCTGATAGATTAGAGGAAGCGGCGTCAGAATTCAATAAAATCCCATTAGAGATTAAATCTCAAATCTCAAATACACAAACAGCAGTAAATCCATTTACATTTTATATAAAGGATCCCTATTTTGAGGATTACGGCTACGACTATGAAAACAGTGTTCCTGATGAAATGAAATTTACAAGGACAAAGGTGGTAAATTCATTAGTGAGACTTCATTCGAAAGCAAAACGAAAAAACAGTGCTGAAGATTATTTCAACCTGGGATTGGCTTATTATAACATGTCTTATTATGGGGTGTCATGGAAATTAATGGGGAACTACAGGTCCTCGTCAGGATTAAATGGGTTTTATGACATGGCTGTTCCTAAACAATTTTTTGATAGAGCACTTAATATTGGAACTTTAAATCGAGAGATGACGGCCAAGGCGCACTACATGTTGGCGCGTTGTGATCAAAATAGGTACTGTGAAGGTACCGGAATAAGAGATAATTACACGAATTATTATGGAGTCTACAACGATTATTTTGATCAATTCCAAAGTGGCATCCGGTCTTCAGGTTTCCGCAAAGATTTTGAGGTATTGAAGAACCAATACAGTAATACAAAGTTTTATCAAGAGCTGATAAGGGAGTGCAAATACTTTGATTATTATGTAAGTCGATTCTAGCATTAATTAGTCTAGGATTTTTCTATCTTTAATTTCTAAATTAAAAAAATGGAAGGTAAAACAAAAGTACGTCCTCTTAACAATGTGGGAGAAAGAAGGTGTTTGGGTTATACCTGTGAAATCATCGAAGAAACGAAATTCAAGCAAGGCTACATAGATGCGTATCTTCCTTATGTTTCTCCGGAGACCAATGAAGCAGCTATTTATTGTTGTGTTGTAATAACTGAAGGGGAGCTAAAAGGGAAGATTGTTATTGTGGATCATTCCACTTTAGAAGTGGTTTTGGATTAAACAAAGCGCTCACAATAACATCCTGAATATAGAATTTAAAAGGCCTCGAAAGAGGCCTTTTATCGTTTTTTACGCTAGGATATTAAAAAAGTAGGACCCATTATCAAATCTTGATAAATCAACAGCATTAATTTGTCCAGAGACCTTTAACCTATAAATTTCTTTTCCAACGACATCAATTATTTTGATCGTGGAAAGTTCTGGGTGCGTAATATTGAAATAAACTGTGCTATTTGTGGGGTTCGGATACACTGAAATATATTCCCAATAATTTTCATCAATATCGGCATTATTAACACTTAATGTATTGCATAGGTCTTTGACTCCACAATCCGTAGTGAGCTCTAAACATACAGTATAGGTTCCTGTCTCTGAATAAGTGTGTGTTGGGTCTTCTTCTGTACTTGTGCTGCCATCACCGAAATCCCACAAATAACTTCCAGGACTTGATGAATTTGAAAACTGGACCAACAGGCTTGAAGTATTCCAAGAGAACGACACCACATCTGGATTTGGTTGGTCAATAGACACTTCTCCCTGTGCTGTGCAACCATTTAAGTCAATCACATTTACAGCGTAAGTTCCTGCACCAATCCCATTCCATTCATTCGAGGATGGGCCGTTTTCCCATTCATATATATAATCAGAAGATCCCGAAGCAATTGCCGTTGCTGATCCATCAGCCGACTGGTAGCATGACGCATCCTGGGAATTGAAATCTAATGAAATGGCTGTTTGGTATTCCATTTCATATTGAATGGTTGTGTCACAATTATTGTCTAAATCAGTAACAACTACTGTATAGATTCCTTCTGAAAGATTTGATACTGTACTTGAATTTCCGAGCCCTCCATCCCAACTGTATTCATAGTTGCCAGAACCAGAGGATGCATTTACATTTATTGATCCATTGTCATTTCCATTACATAAAGGATTTGAAGAAGTGCTATTAACAGTTAATCCACAAATAGCTCCGTATACAATATCAACACAGTAGTCTTCAACCTCTCCCCATTGATATGAATCACAGACATCTGGAAGTGGTGTTTGTGCGGCAACATAAGCCATTTGCACTCTCATTCTGGTGCTGCCAAGGGGTGTTAGTGCCGGAATGGTAACTTGACCTACAACATTCACCGTTTGATCAGCAACTCCTTGGTCAAAAACCAATTCAGAAGCATCGAAATCACCATTTTGGTCAAGATCTATCCAAATTCGAGATTGCTCATTATAAAGTGCCCCTCCCCAAGCGATTTCAATATCGATATTGTAGGTGTTGTTCGTCGCAAGCTGAATCGGGTTTCCGGTATAATCACCATAACCTGAATCGTTTCCTGATGGATTTGTGTATGTGCCGATAGTAAACGACTCTATCCATTCATCCACTCCATCAGATGCTGCATTTGAGCAATATTGATTGTCTATACAAGCCCCACAGCCAAGAGTGTTGAAAGCTTGCGTTGAAGTTGGGTTTGAGATGGTGTCCACACTGCAAGCGGTTTCCATATAAAATTCATATTCTGAACATCCGTTTAAACCAGTAAAAGTAAATGGAGACACCACTGCTGTTTCGGAGATCCAGTTTGCTGCGCCCACCTCTCTCCAATAAAGATTAGTGGCGTTTGCACCTGATTGAGCAGCAAATTCGAGAACTGCATCATTTTCAGTAATATTTGTGGTTGCGATTCCACTTGGGCCAAAACAGATGGATCCATCACAACCAGCCGCCATCAATTCATCTAAGGTGTTTCTTGAATTTAACCTCCCGCCCGATACGAATTTATTCGCCAGTTGACTTTTAGGATCAGTACCATCCATAAGTGCCTGAAGTACCAAATCAGCCCCAGCTTGAGGGTTAGAGATAACGGTATTCATAAAGTCTGAACAAGGTATAGAATAAGCGAGTCCAATAACACCGGCTGTCAGTGGACAAGAAAAAGAGGTACCGGTCGTAGTAGTAGTGGAGTTTGTTCCTGATGTTGTAACGACGTTGATTCCTGGTGCACCAAACTCAATAGTAGTTACACCATAACCTCCTGCAGTATTGTCATTGTGATCCGTGCGCCCAACACCAATCATGTATGGACTGTTACACGCTGTTGGCATATCACCTGCGGTATCTACATTCAAATTTGAATTTGTTGTTGCTCCCACATTTAGGATTCCCGCTTCTCCCATCGTAGTGTAAAAGCTACACCAAACAGGGTGGTTGTTTGGATTTTCTCCATCAATTCCCCATGACGAGCTTGTGGCAACTACAAAAGCTCCCTGCGCACCACCGGTATTATTCCAAAGTACTCTCATATCATAAGGGTATTGATAGGCTTGAATGGCATTTGCATCTGTATTGATACTGTATCCACCAACGACCATGAGCTTAACATCCCAATTTGCACCGACGACATTTAGACCATTATTTCCTTTTGCACCCATCATTCCAAGGCAATTTGTTCCATGCGCTCCTGTACCATAGTTATCATTGTTTTGAAGTGGGTTCCAGCCACTATAATCGTCTACATAACCATTACCATCATCATCAACCCCGTTGTTTTCAATCTCATTGGTGTTTACCCATCGGTTTGGAGATAAATCTTGATGGTCTAAGTTTCCACTTTCGATTAAGCATACAACAATATCATGTCCAGATGCCGTTGTTCCACCGGTAGTAATATCCCAAGCCAAATCTGAATCGATGTCCGCATCAGCAGTACCACCTGTTTGTCCCGTATTGTTATGATGCCATTGACTGGTGAAAGTGGCATCATTTGGTATTGTAGAACGAAGCTTTAAATAATAATTATTTTGAGCCAGTTCAACACTCGGTTGATTATATAACCAGTTTAAAATTTCTTTATGGGATATATTGTTGTGGTTAAATTTAAGCTGCCAAATATCGGAGGTTGGAGACAATTCCTTAAAAATAACCAGGTTGCTGTGCGAGGGTGCTCGATTAACAAGATTGCGGATATTACCTTGATCCGTTAATTGAACAATAAGGTCTCCCAAAACAAATGGATTTTGTTGTATTTCAGTTTCATTTTTTTGTGAAAAACTGAAATGTTGTATTTCAGTTTCATTTTTTTGTGAAAAACTGAAACTTGTGATGGAGATGAATAAAATTAATAGGGTTTGGTTTAAAAATTTCATAATTAGACGTATGATTTTGTTTGTCTAAAAATACCACATCTTTAAGGATTGAGCAACTCATTGCCAATCAGATCATAAGCTTAAATGTTTTTTTCTCAACACATTCACTTTACTGTAAAAAAAATGTGTAATCTGTTTTAGACTTAAAGTGCTTTATTGATAGGTGTAGAGCAAAAAGTCTTCAGCACCTTGAATCTTGAGTTTTATTTTACTCCCACTTTCTTTTTTGTATGCCAAATCTTTGAGATTAACGATAAGTTCTCTTTCAATATACTCTCTACATGTATCATCTGTATGATGAACAAGACGAACAGTTCTTATTGGGGGAAGAGATTTTGAAATCATCGCTGAACCGAGAAACTGAAATTCATGAGTTGTACACCCTCCTGAATAACCGATTTTTAAAATAAGATGGTTACCATCTATTTTTGATTTTAAAATTTGAACATTTTTAGACTCTTGAGTCATTTCTCCAATTTCAGCTTCTATATTTAAAGGAGTCATGTCTCCAATTTCAGCTTCTATATTTAAAGAAGGATGGTCTCTTTCTATTATTCCTGAATCAATCACATTACTATTGTTTTGTGATACCGTAGTTTCACTGTTTTGTTTTGTTTTACATGAAAATAAAACACAAATTCCGATAAAAATAATAAGACCTTTCATATTCTAAATTTTTGTAATGAATTCAAATATAGTACCAAAAACAAATTTAGAGGTTTTCTTGAAGCGAATAAATGTGATTGGAGACAAGGGTTAAGTAAGAAATGAACCTTAAGGTCCATTAGTTGTAAGCCAATAAAATCAATTACACATGAAATATTTCGTTTTGCTTATTGTTATTTATTTAACAGCGTCATCTCAGATTGACCCAAATACGTATTTTAAAGAAAGAATAGAATTGCAAAACAATTCTTGGAAGCTTGATGGTAAATGTTTGGAAACAGAAAATGAGGATGGTTTTATTCTCAGTGCCTATTCGGAATCGACAGTTGATATTGCGAGCAGGTGGGGTTACTTCATTTCTTTTACCGAAAACAGTTTTCAAACTTCATATCGCGCTCGATGTGGAGTAGATTGTTTCACGTCGGTTAGTGGCACATACCAATGGTTAGCGCCAAATAAATTGGAGTTGTTTGTTTCAAATATTTCTCGAAGGAAATACTGCAATAAAGCCAGTGAGAGTCCGAATAAATCATTTGGAATATATATGGTTAGTGTTGAAAACGATAAAGTTTTATTTCAACGTATTTAACTCTTTTTCAGTATATAAAAAGACCCTGTAAGCGTCTTGAAAATTGGGTTTGGCACGATTCTAGATATATCTGGAGTGGATTCATCGAAAGACACACAATTACCGCGGTGACTTATTTATTAACCAATTTTAAAACAACTCTTATGAAAACATTACTACTCTTAATTCTACCATTATCTATTTCTCTTTCGGCTTTTGGTCAGGTCAAAAGACCGAGTTCAAAAGGGGGAGGGACATTTAAAAATGCACCAGTTACTAATCATAGGCCAGCAGTTAGGGCACCTAAACCGGCATCTCATTCGTCAAATATAACAAGCCCGAATAGATCACGTCCATCAAGTAATTCCTCAGGGTCATCAAGCACAAATAATTCTTCTTCGAACACGAACTATTATTATTCGACATCTTCAAACAGTAACCGATCAAATAATAATAATAACACCAACTATTCAAACAATTCCTCCTCAACTAATGAGAATGGTTCGTATCAAATTCTTGAGGGATATAATAATATTGCATTGCCTACATCAGGAGAATTCGTGAGAACGCTTCGAGCGAACCTCGTTAAAACAATAGTTGAGCAAATAGACAGGCACGCAACAGATTCCACAGATATTGTAATACTCATTGATGCTTCTGGTAGTATGGGGAATAATGTAAAGACCATGATGAAAGAAAGCGATGCCATACTTGCTTCGGTGCCTGCGGGATCTAGGGTAGGTGCAGCATCATTTCGAATATCCAGCTCAAACCAATGGTTTGTATTGTCTGATTTGAGTGAGGATCATTGGAATGCTATTGATTTTATTGGTAAAAAAAGAGGATACCATTCGAGCGAGTCTCATTATGATGCTATTGTTAAAACAGTCCATTCAAGTTCTTGGAAAAATAACAATAGGATGATTATTACCATTACCGATGAGTATATTGCTCCTGTTGAAAATAAAAACTCAGCAGCTGATGCGATAGGAGCGGCAGCCGCAGAGAACGTTGAGCTACATACTATACTTATTGCCTTTTAATAGATATTAAACTTACTTTATTTTCACACAAACAAAGACCCGAGAGGGTCTTTGTTTTGTTCATTCATAAATTTAATGTTAAATAAATTAGTTTCTTTTCTTGACTATAATCATGTTAAGTGAAAAGTCATAGATAATAATTCATACCCTGGCAATAGTCATCCTTATTAAGAATACAATTTTGCAAGTACTACTTTTAATCTCAGTAGTAGTTTACAGTAATTCGTTCAGATGAAAAAAGTTTTTCTCAATATTTTCGTTTTAATTCCATTGGCCTTAATTATGATGTTCTATGTTAATGGACAGTCAGAAAAAAAAGCAATTAAAGACTCAAAATCGAGTCATTCAAAAATCACCGTTAACCATTCTTCAGTTAAGCAAAAGTCTCAAGTCACGAAGACAAAGAAAGAGCTCGTTTCGGAAGACAATAATCAAAAGGCAACGCTATTGCCTCGATTTTAATTTTTAGGGGGCGCTTGTTTCGATTATTATAAAAATGGAATTTTTATATAATTCAATGAATTAGTGCGATATTTTACATTTTTAGTGCATTTTATGTTCCTTTTCCTGGTTTTTGATACACTTTGGTCAAATTAATTATTTCTGTGTTTCTCAAAATTCATAGATTCTAAAATTGACACTTTTTCTATAAAAAGGTGTCTGTTTTGATTAATACGACCCATTTATTTGCAATTTTTAATCATTTCTTTCAATTTACCTCGTAATTGAATCGTTTTTCCCATTTCCTATTAATGTTATGATGTTCACGTCTCTGTCTGTAATTAAATGCCACATTATTTTGGTATGTTTTATGCTATGTATTTATTTATATTTGAAACAAACGAACTCGTATAAACACTTTTTTCAGGGTTTGTGATTAATAATCTTTATAACATACATATGAAAAAATCTATTTATCTGTTTATCGGTATGACATTTACATTTTCAATGTCTGGAATGTCACAGTTACCAAACCTAAAAAAAGGATTAGAGAAAACAGGGATTTCTATTCCTGGAAATAAATCACTTAGTGAAAAAGAGGTGGGTGAAGGCCTTAAAGAAGCCCTAAATAATGGAATAGAAAAAGGCGTTAATAAACTTTCTAAACCAGATGGTTATTTTAAAGATGATCAAATCAAACTTTTTCTCCCGCAGGAAGCTAAACAGGTAGAGTCAAAACTTCGAAAACTGGGGCAGGGCAAAAAGGTTGATGCAGCTATCGAATCAATGAACAGGGCAGCAGAAGATGCCGCCAATAGCTCGAAGGAACTATTTATTGCGGCGATTAAAAATCTAAGTCTCAATGATGTTATGAGCATACTCAATGGAGAAGAAGATGCTGCAACATCTTACCTGAGCGCTCAAACCAGAAACGGTTTGGTCGAAAAATTCAAGCCGGTTATTAAAACCTCCTTAGATAAAGTAGGCGCAACGCAGCATTGGGAAACTCTTTTCACGGCATATAATAAAATACCGATGGTCCAAAAAGTAAATCCGGATTTGGTAGATTATACAACTGAAAAGGCCATTGAAGGTTTGTTCATTCAAATCGCAAAACAAGAATTAGAGATTAGAAATAATCCCGCAGCAAGGGTTTCCGATTTACTTAAAAAAGTATTCGGATAAAAAGCTTTATCTTTGGTTTCTAAACATACTCCAATGAAGCATTCTTATTTTTTACTTTCAATCATTACTTTTTTAGGGTTTTCTTCGATTGCTCAAAACTTTACCTTCAACCCGGCTCAGCATATTGATGAGGAAATTCAAGAAGAAAATTACTCTTCACATGGAATTTCACTCATTACAACGGACCTGAGTCCGATACAATTCCAATGGTCTCTTATCGAAAACACATTGCCAGAAGAATGGTCTTATTCTCTTTGCGACTTGGGAGGTTGTTATGTTGGTATACCTGGAGAGGGAACCATGAGTGCAATAACAGAACAAGAAGCTTTAGATGGAGTAACAGCATTCTTGAAACTAAATATCACGGCATCCACCTTTTACGGTGAGGGGGATGTTAGCTTCTATGTTTATGAGTCAGGAAATCAGGCATTTGGGGATACGATTTCTATGCATCTTACTTGGACAAATCCATCCAGTAGTATTATTGAAAACAGCTTAAGCAGTATTGAGGTGTTTCCTAATCCGGCTAATCGATATGTTAATTTCACCAACTTTAGCCAGGCAGGAAAAGTTGAGATTTTGACGATGAATGGACAGCTTGTCTCTATTTTGGAAAACGATGGATCGACTGCGGAAATCGATTTAATAAACTTGCCTGATGGTGTCTATTTTGCAAAAATCACGAATGCATCGGGAGAGAGCGTAATCAGAACCATTGTAAAATCCATTCAGTGATTTATTTGATTAAACCATTTGATAAATTAATTTCAATGGTCTTTTTGAAAGCAAGTGCAATTTTATTTCTTTGTATTACAACTGCCTTTAATTCTTTTTCAGGACAAATATCTGACACCATTTATATCAACTCAGGGACGCTTCAAACATTCAATGGAAGCAGTTTGCCCTACAAATGCTTCAATTCATCAAGTGTTTTTGACAAAAGAAATGCTATTTTGTCGTATTCCATTTCAGACACTGTTTCTTTAACGGTTTTCAATAATGATATAATTCCTCATCGAATTAGCAGCATTGAGTTAGGTATTGAATCAGGATTAATTCCTCCCGGAATGAATGAAACGGTGTCTATTCATTCAGCAACTTCAGGAACCTTTATCTATCATGATTCAGAGAATTATCCAAATAATAAAATCTTAGGTCTTGCAGGAATGATTGTTTTTAGAAATAACAGTTCGGCCTCATTTTATTGGAATTTAAAAGAGCTAGACACGCTATGGATTAATGACATCTCTTCGAACAATCAGCTAAGTACAGAATACAACCCGAAATTCTTTTTAATCAACGGAAATCACAACCCAGATATTATTGGGGATTCTTCAGCAAGGATTGTTGGGAATGTTGGGGACACCATACACATCCATATCGCAAATACAGGGAATTCTATCGGACACCATACACATTCATATCGCAAATACAGGGAATTCTATCCATTCTATCCATTTTCATGGGTACCACCTAAAAGTGGAGCAATCCTCAGAACACCCGGGCCATGAGGGACGAATAAAAGATACTTTCCCGATTAACCCTATGGAAGTTTTGACATTAGAGTTGGTTCCGCATCAGTCAGGAGAATACCCTGTACATGACCACAATTTAATTGCAGTTACAGGGGCAAATATATATCCAAACGGGATGTTTTTAACTATGCTAATTGAGCCATAATGACGAGAAGAATACTTTTTTTAGTTTTTTTAACGGGCTCATTTATATCCCTTGGACAACAAGTAGTGAATCATCAGCTAATTGCAAGAAATTTAGGTGAAAAAGAGATGCATGATGGTGTGGTTTTACGCACTTTTGGGTTTGCTCAGAGCTTTAGTGAGCAGCCCCCGATTCCTGGACCTACCTTGTATGCAAATGAAGGAGACAGTGTGGTTTTGGATTTGTTTAACGTGTCTCAAGGAGCTCCACACACCATCCACTTACATGGTTTAGATGTCAATCAAGAAAATGATGGAGTACCACATTTATCTTTCGAGGTTCATCATATGGAGCATGGATATTATTATTTTGTCGCACCTCATCCGGGTACTTACTTTTATCATTGCCATGTCGTTTCAACGATTCACGTTCAGGCAGGGATGTATGGAGTTTTTATTGTAAAACCTGCTGATGGAAGCAACATAACATGGGATGGAGGATATCCCTATAGTCAAGAGAAGCTCTACACCATGTCAGAAATGGATCCATTATGGCATGAAGATTCAGTAATGGAGCACGACCATGATACAACTCAAACTATTCATGAGGTTTCTATACCAGAATATCACCCGAGCTATTTTCTTGTTAATGGACAAAGTGAGCAACAACTATTAGAACCAGATATTGCTTTGCAAACCGCAAAGGAGGAGGTTTCTTTTTTAAGAATGGCTAATATTGGCTACTTGGCCAATAGAGTTACTTTTCCCGAGGAGCTCAATGCTAAAATTATTAGTACCGACGGGAGACCAATTGTGAATCCTGAAATTTCCGACACCTTATGGATTAGCCCAGGTGAACGGTATGGGGTTTTAATCGAACCCATTGTTGACTTAATTGATTCAATAGAGATCTCATATGTAAATATGAACACACTCACTAGTGAGGAAATTCAATATGTTCCTGTTTTGGTGAGTGGAACAAACGGACTCAATGAGGCTTTAATTAAAAGAACTTTTGAGCTTTATCCAAATCCTTCTGCAGACCAATTTTATATAAAAAGTGGGGGACAGCCGTATGATGGAATTAAAATTTATGATGCCATGGGTAGACTGGTTCATGTGGAAAATCACAATTATATGGATGCAGAAATAATGGATATTAATATGGATGTGGCTAAAGGGATTTACACGGTTGAAATACTCTTAAATCGAGCCATTTTAGATACATTAAAATGGATTAATAGATAATCCTTTAAAAACCGCTAAAATCAACCAAAACCCCTGTAAAATTCATTTTTTTGGCTGATTTTGAATGAGTTTTAGTGATTTTTTCTGTTTTTTATAATAAAACAGAAAAATATGAGATGGGCTGAATATAAATTCCTTTTATTGTCATTTTATCAAAATAAAAAGCTTTTTATGGCAAAAAAGTGTCTTTTTTAACAAAATGTGTCCATTTTCACACAAAAATCATTAAAATTAGATATCAATGGTTTCCCCAATTTCAGGTAGATGAATTTGAATTCCTTTTGATTCAAAAGCTGAGCGAGCATTATCTTTATTCATTTCAATAATCGGAAAGGTATCATAATGACACCCGATAATGTTTTTACATTCTATAAAGCTCGTAGACATGACCGCCTCCTCGATACCCATAGTGAAATTATCTCCCATAGGTAATGCCGCCCAATCTAATTTTGGACACATCAACGGAATGAGCTTCATGTCATAAGTGAGTGCAGTGTCACATGCCATATAGAAGCAATTGGTGTCATTCCAGATAACAAATCCACCAGGATTACCACCATAAGTTCCATCAGGAAGAACTGATGAATGTATTGCGTTCACATATTTAACGGTTCCAAAGTCGAATGTATGTTTGCCTCCATGATTCATGGGGTGCCCCTTAACTCCCTTAGGCTCATACCAAGAGATGATTTCAAAATTTGAAATTATCGTTGCGTCACATCGTTTCGCAATGGATTCAGCATCCAAAATGTGATCTTGATGGCCATGAGAAAGCAATATGTAATCCGCTTCAATAGTGTTTACATCTATGTGTGCTGCTAGACCGTTTCCAGATATAAAAGGATCAAATAAGAGTTTCTTGCCACCAAACTCTACGAGAAATGTGTTGTGGCCATAATAGGTTACATTCATAAGTAATAGTCTTTACTCAAATATACAGAATTAAATGTAAAAACTACTTACTTCCAGCCTGTTGACTCTTTGCCATCCTTAACCTCGATTCCTGCATTTTTTAATCCATCACGAATCAAATCAGAGGTATCCCAATCTTTATTTACTCTTGCCTTTTGTCTTAATTCGAGAACCAAGTCCATTACAGGGCCAAGTCGATCATCACCAGAATCAGAATTGAATTTTAAACCAAGAACGTCAAGTAAAAAACATTTCATTTCACTCAATAGAAAATCCTTGTCCCCAGCATTTATTGTTTCCTTGTTGTCTTTTATCAGGTTTATTTTTTTAACGGCATCAAATAAATTTGCAATCAGAATAGGCGCGTTAAAATCATCGTTCATTGCATCGTAAAACCCTTGAATACAAAGGGGAATGCTGAAGGATGAGGTATCACTAACAGGGACGCTTTCAAGGAGCGAAATCGCATCGGTTAATCTTTCGAATCCCTTTTCGGCAGCGTTTAAAGCGTCTTCAGTTAGGTCAAGAGTACTTCTGTAATGTGATTGCATCATAAAAAAACGAATGACTTGTGGCGAGTAAGCTTTTGAAAACAATTCGCTTGTACCTTCAACAATTTCTTTGGGTAGGAAAAAGTTTCCCAATGATTTGCTCATTTTTTTTCCATTCACATTGAGCATGTTGGCATGCATCCAGAAATTTGCTGGTGATTTGCCCGTTGCACCACAGCTTTGAGCAATTTCATCTTCGTGATGGGGAAATTTGAGGTCTAATCCTCCACCGTGAATATCAAAAGTTTCACCCAGATACTTGGTACTCATAGCGGTACATTCAATATGCCAACCTGGATTTCCATCTCCCCAAGGAGACCTCCATATTTGCATATCGTTGTCTTGTGCTTTTTTCCATAACGCGAAATCTGCAAAAAATCTTTTCTCCTCTTGAGCATTAAGCGCTCGAGTATCATTTTCTAATTCATCGACCTTTCTTCTACTTAACTCTCCATATTTATAAGATTGCATGTAGCTTTTTACATCAAAGTAAACTGAGCCATTCTTGACATATGCAAACCCATTTTCAATGATTTTCTCGATGATTTCAATTTGCTCTTGAATATGACCAGTGGCTGTAGGCTCAATAGATGGAGGCAATAAATTATAAGTTTGATTTAATTCTTGAAACTTTAAATTGTATTTGTAGACTATTTCTAAAGGCTGAACCTGCTCCATTCTTGCGGCTTTTCCAATGCTGTCTTCCTGATCTCCGGCGCTGTTTGTTATATGTCCCGCGTCAGTAATATTTCGAACGTATTTAACCTGATATCCGGAATGAAGGAGAAAACGATAAATAAGATCAAAATTGATGAATGTCCTCATGTTCCCCATATGTGGTTCGCTATATAGAGTGGGCCCACAGACGTACATTCCAACCATGTCATTATGTATGGGTACGAAAGCTTCTTTATTTCCTGATAAAGTGTTGAATATAAAAAGCTGCTTTTTGTTAGAGTTATTCATTTTATTGGCTGAAGTAATAGCAAATGTAGAAAAACCTCCATAGAATAGTCCAATAAGAACAAAAAAAGAGGGCCTTCGCCCCCTTTTCTAACCTAAACTACTAAATATGAAAACAACTCGTCATTTATTGACTTGTTATTATACCTAACGCAACAGGATTAAATTCATTACACCCGTTAACATTTATTTAACATAAGTTGGCATGATTCATGAAATGATACTTAATAGATTTGATAAAAACCATTCTTAATTTAGATTAAGAATAATTAATTACGAATAACTTAAGTTTGTTAAAATATAAAAACGAAAAACTGAAACTAATGAGAAAAGAAATATTATTTGTGCTGATTTTAATTTTAAATAGCACCATCCTAATTGGGCAAAAAGAATCAAATTGGAAACCGGACATTACGCACTCCAATTTTGGTTTTAAAGTATTACACAAAGGAGTATCCTTTACGGTGGGAGAGTTTAGGGAGTTTGATATAGACATGACTTCGAATGGATCTGGATTTTTGAATGCTCAAATTGAATTGTCTATAGATGCAGCTTCTATTAATACAGCAAATGATTCAAGAGACAATCATTTGCGTTCAGCTGACTTTTTCGAAACTGAAAAATATCCAAAGATTACCTTTAAAAGTAAAAACATAAAGGCCAATGGAGAAAATGCATATATTGTAACAGGTAATTTCACAATGCATGGTGTTACAAAAGAAATAGATGTACAAATGAAGCATAATGGTACGGTTCAGTCTAGAGAAAGCCAGCTTGCTGGATTTTATTTTACAACAACCGTCAACAGAATGGATTTTGGAGTAGGCCCTGAGTTACCGATAGCAAATGTTGCCGCAGAGGTTGAACTTCATGCGGAAATAGAAATGATAAAAGAATAAATATGAAAAAGATTGGAATGATTGCAGTAATGTTCTTTGTTGGTTTAGCATTGAACGCCCAAGACACTAACAATATTGATACCTATAAAGTAGCATTTTACAGTAAAGATGCTACAGGAGTTTTCAAAGAAATGACAGGCAAAGTTATCAGTAGTGAAGTGGTTAAGTCTGACTCTATTTTGGGTCTTCAGTTTGATCTAAACATAAAAGTGGCGTCAATCAACACGGGTAATGGTGTACAAAACAAGCACGCAAAGAGTTCGGAGTGGTTTAATGCTGAAAAATATCCAACGATTAATTTTGTGTCTTCATCAGTGTATAAAACTGAAAAAGGTATTTTTGCCAAGGGGAAGCTTTCCATTCGCGGGATAAGTAAAGACGTGATTATTCCAATTGAAATTAAAACAACGGATTTAAAAACCATTTATAAAGCGCAGTTTTCAGTTAATAGAATGAAATATCGTTTAGGGCCTGAAAATAAAGTGTCACGAAACATAAAAATAATAGCCGGAGTGTCTGTGAAAAAATAAAATATGATAAAAAAATACGTTTACTTTCCGTTAAGCGCTGGAATATTTGCAAGTATTGTAACGGTGCTGTTTTCTTTTGCCTATGAGAGTGCAACGGCTATAGAGGGAGAGCAATTGGATTCTTTAAGAGAGGCCATACCGATGAGTCATTTAATTATTGCTCCAATTGTTGGTTGCCTTCTGGCTTCGGCGGGCTATTTTCTAGCCAAAAGAGTAATGCCGCGTATTGGACCCTTTCTTTTTTATTTTTTATTCGCAGGAATTTCTATTTTCACGTGCTTTGGAATATTTACAGTTTACGGTCTACATGAAGAAATTATTTACACCATTTATGGATATGCGATGCCTATGCATTTTTTCCCATTCCTCAGCTGGGTGACTTTCAAGACACTTTTCTTTCCAGATCAAAAATAAAAGCCCCGTAGATACAACGAAATTGTTCTTTTTACGTTATTATATACACAGTATATAAAAAACGTGTTGAGAAAAATTTTAATAATCATATTCATAAGCGCTTTTGGGAATTCCTATTCTCAATTGCTGACGGGAACATCAATGTCTCCTCTTGCCCTTGTTCAGAATGTTTTGCTTGGTCAGGGAGTTACCGTATCGAATATTTTATATAACGGCAGCCCTGTTGCTTTGGGTTCTTTTCAAGCGACAAATACCGTTTTGGGGATTGATGAGGGCATTGTGCTTACTACAGGAACAGTAATTGACAATGGCAATGGTCCTCAAGGCCCAAACAATCAAACTGGTGCTGGGGTAGACAACAACATTGGAGGATCAGCTTTACTATCAGGACTCATTGGTTCAACACAAACGTATAATGCGGCAATCCTTGAGTTTGATTTTATTCCCTATTCAGATACCGTTCGTTTTAAATATGTTTTTGGTTCTGATGAATACCCAGAATTTGCCCCACCAAATAATTCCGGTTTCAATGATGTTTTTGGCTTCTTTATTTCTGGCCCAGGAATACCAGGAATACAGAATATTGCACAACTTCCAAATGGTGGAGGAGTTGTATCGATTAATAATGTAAACGTTAATAATAATTCTCAGTATTTTAATTTTAATGGTGATGGAAGTATGTCTCCATATGATTCGAATCCTATGTATATTCAATATGATGGGTTTACAGATGTCTTAGAAGCAGTATCTCAGGTTCAATGTGGTCAAACTTATCATTTGGTTATCGCAATAGCTGATGTTGGTGATGGAGAATGGGATTCGGGGATTTTTCTTGAAGCAAATAGCTTATCCTCATTAACCCCTGTTGACATTACATACGAGCTTTCAAATGAGATCTATTCAGAACCTAATTGGATTGCTGAAGGATGCGTTACAGCTACCGTAACTCTTGAAAGAGAGGCGAATTTGGGAACGAGCTTAACCGTGCCTATAGACGTTTCAGGTTCGGCAACAGATATTCTTGATTATTCCGGCATCCCGACATCTATTACCTTCAATCCGGGAGAGACGCTGGTTTCTTTCACAATAGACGTTGTTTTGGATGGAATTGTAGAAGGTCAGGAAAACATTGTTCTTGATTTCCCTCTATCAGATCCATGTGGTAATATTACCCCAGTAACCATCGAATTATTTATTCAAGATATTGAAGAGGTTTCGGTTGAAATAAATAATCCTGAGGTTTCATGTCCGGGAGAGAATATTGTCTTAACAACAACGGTTTCTGGAGGAGTGTCTCCCTACTCGTACCTTTGGAGTGACAACTCAACTCAAAATAACATCAGTATTGTACCCACATCAACGGGGGAGTATTTTGTCGAAGTAACTGACGACTGCCTGAATCAGACAGCATATGATACCGTTCTTGTTTCAGTACCTGAATACGATCCCATCACCCTTTCCACGACACCTGATATTGTTGAGATATGCCCCAATATTAGTCAGTATCTTCAGGTAGATGTTTTGGGAGGCACAGGTAATTATGTTTATGCTTGGACTGATGCTTCAAATCAAATGATTTCTACTACTGATTCGGCATATATTTCTCCAGGCTTCTCAACTTTCTTTGTGGTAACTGTAAGTGATGAATGTGGAACTTTTGCAACCGACACGATCAATTATACGGTTTCAAGCCCTCCTTTAGAAGTTATAGGTAGTCCAACGGTCTATTTATGCCCTGGAGATTCAACGATTATTTCAGTTGAGGCATCAGGGGGATTTGGTTCCTATCATTATTATTGGACCCATAATGGAGATACAACAAATCAAGTATGGGTTACGCCCTTCTCAACATCTAATTATCAGATTCAGGTTTCTGATGATTGCCAAACCTTCAGTGTGTCAACGTCTATTCAGGTTGTTGTAGTTAAACCAGACGCAAACTTTACTATAATTAGTGAACCCCTTGTTGAGAACCTACCGATTTCTTTTCAGAACCTTACGAGCAATGGTTATGTTTATCAATGGTATTTTGGTGATGGTGGATATTCTGAAGATATTCATCCTAATCATGTGTATGATGCGCCAGGAATATATGAAGTCACATTGATTGCTACGGATACAAAAGGGTGTATTGACAGTATTACGCTTCCGATTCAAATTTATAAAGAGTTTTATATCTATATCCCCAATGCGTTCATCCCAGATGGAGATCGATTCAACGAGGTTTTTTCAGGCAGTTTTATTGGTATAAAGGAAATTAATATGGAAATATATAACCGCTGGGGACAAATACTATTTAGCACAAATGACCTTAATTTTGAATGGGATGGAACCTTTAAAGGGAAAAAAGTGCAGAACGGAACCTATGTCTGGAAATTAATTTACCTTCCTGAAGATAGAAATGACCGTGAATATTTCACCGGACATGTCACGATTTTAGATTAATTCGCTATAACAAACCAAGGTGGTAAAGGGCAAAAATGTCCATAGTAATCGCAACACTAAAGTGTAAAGCAACTCCAGTGAGTATAGAGTTTTTCCTAAGGCTTAAATACCCTAAAATTACTCCGGCAAATATCGCACCGATGGTCTCTAGAAAAGGCTTTTGAAAATGAATCATGCAATAAGGGATAATCATTACAAGTACGCTGTAATCTCCAATTTCTTCTTTTAAGCCATGCACTACAAACCCTCTAAAGAAAAATTCTAGTGAAACAAATTGAAGAAAGTAAAAAAGCTCCCAAATCAAGAGGTTTGGATAAATTTGATCGGCATTTGCGGGACGGTAAAAAGGATACTTAATTAGAAACGATTCTTGGGTGGAAACCCAAAAAACCAGAGGGAACATGAAACAAAAAAAGGCAATAAAGATTTTAAGATCTTTATTTAAATCGTCTGATAATTTCCACCCAAAATCTGATATTCTTTTATTTATAAAAAACTTGATCGCAATCACAGGAATAATAAGATAAAAGAACACTCTGCAAGTCGTCCAGTAAATGAGATCGAATAACTGCTTGTCGTTGGTGTTATTTCTTAATTCTGTGAAATAATTAGCCAAAGAATCTAGATGAATTATTTCAAGAAAGGAGATGAGTTGGTCAAACCCCGTAAGGTACTTGATACAAACCAAACACAGTGCAGCGAGAACAATAACGACCAATGCTTTTTTACTCACATTGGGCGCTGGTGTTATAGAAAGACTTTTTATAAGTGAATTTTTAATACGCTTTATCCTCAGATTAATCATTTGAAATAATCTCGTAAAGCTCATTGAGGTTGGGAGAGATAATCACTTCAATTCTCCTGTTTTTTGCTTTTTCAGTATCAGATATCGGATAAAACTCCCCTCTACCTGCCGCCATTAATTGAGTCGGGTCTACGCCAGAATTTGCCAGAATAATTTCTACAACAGACGTCGATCGAAGAACAGAAAGCTCCCAATTATTTTTTGGTGCTGTTGCTCTTGTGAGTTTATCAGAGTCTGTATGCCCCTCAACAACAATTTCTAATTCTTTTTCTGTCTCTAATACTTGCCCGAGTTGAATGAGTGCATTTACCCCTTCAGCTTCAACCGTTGTGCTTCCTGAACGAAATAAAAGTTTTTCTTCTAGACTTACATATATGCGTCCGTTTTTCTGTTCAACGGTCAGTCCCTGACCTTCAAATCCTTGTAAGGCTTTTGCTACGCGATCTTTTAACAATCGGATTCCATCTTCTTTTTTCCGCAACATTTCTTCGAGTTCGTTGACTCTTTTTTCGCGTTCAGAAAGCAAACGTTCTTTTTCTTTTAGCTCTTCCTCCAAGCCCAAAAGAGCATCCTCTTTTTCCTGTAGTGTGAGATTTTTAACTTTGAGCTCCGCCTGTAAAGTTGCAGTCTCTTTGGCGCTTAAATTTTTTAAGTTGTTAAAGGAATTTTCTAACTCTTCAGCCTGTCTTTTAGCAATTTTGTATTCTCGATTGAGTAGTCTCATTTTTTCACCCAACAGGGCAGTATCTTTTCTCATTTTGATGAGGTCCTTGTTTGCTAGATCAAATTTCATCTCTAGCTCCTTTGCAAGACTTTCGTAGTCAAGACTCATTTTTTTATATTTCGCGAGCTCCTCAGAACATGTTTTTTCCCGTTCTAATAATTCGTTGTATTTTTTTGAAGGGACGCAAGATGAGATGATAATTAGTAGTAAAAAACCAATTGATCCTAGTTTAAGATAATTCATAATAAATGGTGTTTTAACAAATGTCTTATTTAAATACAACCGTTTGGTTAGCAGAGGCATTTTTTTTGAACAAGATATATTTCATAAAGTCCGTATTTACTGCTTTTAATGGTTTTTTTGTGGCGAGATGTATACATTTGCACTTCAATAGATAAAAATGGCAGAGAAAAAAATCAGTAAAACACTTCAAAAAGCGATCATTGATGTAGGTTCAGGAGATCCAAAAAAAATGGATGCTGGGATTAAGATGATCTCCGAAAAAGGGCACCCGGGACTCATCAAAGAATTGGTTGAAATTTTAGTGAAAACGAAGAATAGCGTCTTACAAAAAAAAATTGTGGCGTTACTCTCAGATGTTCAAGATGAAGCTGCCATAGCGATCATTATGCAATGTGCGGCAGATGAAAAATACCGGGAGGTCCGTTCTGAAATTTTAAACTCAATCTGGAACAGCAAATTGGATTATAGTCAATTTATTGCTGACGTTGTATTCATGGCTGTTGAAGGGGATTTAATGGAGTCTGTGGAATGCTTAACGGCCATAGAAAACATGGCCGGTCCTTTTGAGGAGCATCATTTGCTTGAAGCACAACTTTATTTAAAGGATTACCATTCAAACAGAACAAAGGAAAGCGACCAGAAAAATGAGATCATTTCTGATATTGCAACATTTATTAAGGATCAAAACGAAGGTGTAGATGCAGACCTGCTTTTAGAGTAGCTTGAGCAATTTTCATACTTTTGTTAAAATAAGAAATAGACATGCTACAATCAATGACTGGATTTGGAAAGAGTAATGCTCTTTTTGAATCGAGAAAGGTTTCCATCGAGATCAGAACCTTAAATAGCAAAGGACTTGACCTCAACATGAAAATACCTTCTATTTATAAGGAGGCAGAACCCTTTCTTAGGAAATTAATTTCGAAGAAGCTCATTCGAGGTAAAATCGAGTTTTCTCTTTTTATTGAAAGTGAAAAGCTGAAAGGAACTAGTCTCGTTGATCGAGACTTGGCAACGTCTTATTACAATGAAATCAAATCACTCAATGAAAGCTGGGGAGAACAACCAGTTGACTATTTAGGTGTGGTTTTAAGACTGCCAGATGTCCTAAATAATGAGACGGCAGAAATCGACGAGTCAGAGATCAACCAATTAAAAGACTTAACCTCTGAAGCATGTGAAATGGTGGAGTCCTTTCGCAAGAAAGAAGGGCTTGACCTGCAAAACGAATTTTGTCAAAGGGTTGAGGAAATCCGAAAATTAATGGATGAAATAATTCCTTTTGAAACAGAACGAATAGAGGCAACTAGAGAACGACTTCTCAAGGGTTTAAATGAAATCAATAGTGAGAAGGTAGACAACAACCGGTTTGAACAAGAGATGATTTTTTATATTGAAAAGTTAGATATTGCTGAAGAAAAGATGCGATTGTCAAATCAC
>Ga0206131_10002402_pt1 | contig 22709 bp, 12 predicted proteins | sample Helgoland_Spring_FD_148636 | JGI IMG/M metagenome (GOLD analysis project Ga0206131, IMG submission 148636) | Pelagic subsurface seawater microbial communities from Kabeltonne, Helgoland, North Sea - Helgoland_Spring_Bloom_20160517_1 | ecosystem: Environmental > Aquatic > Marine > Epipelagic ...
GTAAATGTTGTTCCGTTAAATGTAAGTGTTGAAGCATCTGCTATTTCTCCAGTTGCACCAACAGTTACAATACGGTTAGTTGTTAAGTCACTTACTTTAAGCGTACTAACTGTTGTTCCTGCGGCATCCAATGTACCAGCAATTGTTGTATTACCTGTCGCACTTGCAACTGTAAACTTATCTGTATTAACATCAAAGTCTCCACCAATACTACCTGTAGTAGTAACATCTAAACTAGAGCTTGCTGTTAGTGTAGTAAACGAACCTGCAGCGGCTGTTGTTTGACCAATATGTGTATCATTAATATCACCCATTGTAACACTAGTTCCACTAGCTTGAATACTTGCTGATCCTAAGTTAATTGTACTACCGCTTAGATACAAGTCACGCCACGCTGAGCCGGTTGCACCTAAATCATATGTAACATCTTGACTTGGTATTAAATGACTGTCAATGTCTGCATTAACTGTAACAGTATCTGTTGCGGCATTACCAATATCAACGTTACCATTTAATACTGTGTTGCCGCCAACTGTTAAGTTACCAGTTGTTGCTGTGTGTCCTGTTGTATTAGCAACTGTAAACACACCGTCCATGTCAATGCCGCCATCTAAACTTGCAAGTCCTGCAACGTTAAGTGTACCTGCTGTAGTGACATTACCTGTTGAGTTTGCTACAACAAATGCTGTACTGTCTACAGTAATGCCATTATTGGCTTCTACTGTACCAGCAAATGTTGCTGTACTTGACACACCCAAAGTTCCTGTTATACTAGTGTTATCAGTAATATTAGTTGTACCGCCGGTACTATTAATTGTTAAGTTACCCGAACTTGTATCAATAGTGTTAGCATTCGTAAATCCAACTCTTACATTTTGTGCGATAAGATGTTTAAACTTTGCTCCGCCGTAATCTGCCAATGTATGTGGGCCTGCACCAGCTGGATCATATGCATTTGTTCCACTAGAATCTGGAATAAATGTGAAGTCATAATCTGTGTCATCAAATCCAAAGAACCCAATTTTAGCGTTTGTCCCATCATGCCAACGGAAAGCAATACCTCTATCTAAATTATCATCTGCTGATGGAGGAGTTGCTCCTCCTAAGTTAAGAACAGGATCACTTAGTGTTTGTGTGCTTGTACTTGTAGTAGTACCTTGAACTGTTAAGTTACCAGTAATAACCACATTGCCGTTTCCATCTACTGCAACTTCATCATGATTAGTAATGCCCAAAGATGTTAAATCAATTGCAGAAATTGTTTGGGTATATTTGTGTGTAGTTACTAAGTCTCCATTACTTGGTGCAGTTGCAAAAACTAAAGATCCAGTTGCTGGTGTAAATGTATAATCTCCACCATCGTCAACTAGTACACCATTTACATACACACTTACTGTTGTAAACCCAGCACCTAATGCAAATGTATTTTGTGACCCTGTGCCAGTAAATGTTTGTTCTTGATATGCAACACCTGCGGTAGGGTTTTCAATTCTAATAGCGCCTGTTCCAGAGTCTATATCAATATCAATACCATTGCCACTTACGAATGTAACCGAATCGTTATTTCCACTTACACTATATGTGCCAGTATCGCTCCATGTGTATCCACTATCTGTATCAGATACAATAAAACTCTTGACAATATCTTGTCCACTACCTGGGTCATTGTTTTGACTTGTGTTTGTAACTCTAATTGCTTTACTAGATGTATCAATATCAATATCAATACCTGCACCACTTACAATTTCAAAACTATCAGTATTACTACTAGCGTTAGCCGTTCCAGTAGCACTCCAAGTATATCCGCTATCTGTATCAACTACTTCAAAGCTCTTAAATATATTTTGTACACTGCCTCTATCAGTGTTATCTACTAGCATTGCGCCTGAACTTAAATCAATATCTAAGTCAATACCTGTACCACTTACAAATGTAAATGTATCTGTATTATTTGCTGCGGCAAAACTACCAGTTTGCGCCCAACTATATCCACTATTTGTATCTGTAACAGCAAGAGTTCCAAAAATAAGTTGGCTACTACCTTTATCAGTATTTTCAAATGTTATTGTATCGGTTGAGGAATTAGTTGATATACTTAATCCAGTTCCAGTAACACCAAGTGCTAGTGCATCAATATTATTATCAGCAATAATATCACTTTGACCTGCAACTGTAATAGTTTTAAACGCATAATTTTCTGCAACTGTAAAATCAACTGATGTAGAACTTTGTGTTAACATGTGTCCATATGTGTCAAATGTTGCACCACTTATAAACGTATTTGCTATATTAGTTACATCACTGATACTACTGGTATCAGCGTGTGCAATTGTAAGTGTGTCTGTTCCTGCTGTACCAGCAATAACAATACCGTCTGTACTATCTAATTGTGCCGCACTAATTGTTAGTGTGTCAGTGTTTGACTCTGCTACTAAACTTGTTCCACCAGCTACAACTGTTTTAAATGCATAGTTAGCTGAAACATTAAAGTTTATAGCACTAGTAGCAAAACTAGTTACGTGTCCTTGTGCATCTACTGTTTGTGCATCTACAAATGTATTTTCTGAACTAGTGGTAGTTTGATTTGCACCGCTAACACTGTGTTCAATTCTAATTGCTTTACTAGTAGCATCTACATCAATATCAAGTGCAGTACCACTAACAAATTTTACAGTGTCACTATTAGTTGATACACTAATACTTCCAGTATCTGTCCATGAGTATCCAGAATCAGTATCACTAACTGTGAGTGTTTTAATAATATTTTGTGAACTACCTAGATCGGTATTGGTAATTCTTATTCCATCATTAGTAGTATCTGCATCTAAGTCAATACCAGTGCCGCTAGCAAATGTTACTGTATCACTATTGCTATCTGCAACAATATTGCCTGTTGCGGCCCAAGTAAACCCGCCAGTATTATCAGTAACTGCTATAGTTTTAAAGATATTCTGTAAACTGCCACGATCAGCATTTCCAATTCTAATTGCACCATTTGTAGTATCAACATCTAAATCAATACCTGTATCTTGTACAATAGTAAGTAAATCAGTATTTCCACTTACACTATATGTTCCAGTTTCAGCAAACGTAAACCCACTACTACTATCCACGACTTCAATACTTTTAATAATATCTTGTGAACTACCTTTGTCAGTATTTTCAAAAGTAAATCCACCGTTTGTAGTATCAATGTCAATATCCATTCCTGTTAAAGGAATAAGTGTAATTGTATCAGTGTTTGAGTTTGCGCTGAAAGTACCAGTCTCGCTCATACTGAACCCAGTTGTTGTATTTTGTACAACAATGTTACCAATAATAAGTTGACTACTACCTTTGTCTGTGTTAGTCCAACGTATTGCGTTACTTGCGGCATCTACATCAATGTCAATTGCATCGCCTGAAACATATGTTGCTGTATCACTTGTTTGGCCTGCTCCAACATTGCCTGTTGCGGCCCAAGTATATCCACTATCGGTATCACTTACTGTAAGTGTGCCAAAATCATTATTAAAAATAACGTTACTATATGTTGGAGTTACTGTCTGTACGTGGCCGTTTCCATCAAATGTCATAGCAAGTGCAGCCATGAATTGGTTAGTATTATTAGATGATGAAATATCTGCAACATTACTTGTATCAGTATGCGATACTCGTATAGCGTATCCAGTTGTATCAACATCTAAATCAATTGAATTACCGCTAACAAACGTAATTGTCCCTGTGTTACTTGGTGCAATTGCTGAACCGGTTTCTGAATAGTTAAAAGATGCATCAGTATCAGTAACTGCAAATGTTTTAAACGCATAGTTGTCACTACCAGTTAAATCATCAGTAGTTAGAAGTCTCAGTGCATCATAATATGGAGCATTATTGAATACCCATTTGTCACTATTGTAAAGTAGTGTTGCATTACCATCTGACCCTAGGTCAACTTGTAACCCACTATTATTGGCAGCAGCTTTGTTAATACTTCCGTCTGCAACAGTAATTGTTTTATCATCAACTACTAATTCTGTACTATTAATAATTGTTTGTGTTCCGTCAACTTGCAAGTCACCACTAATAACAACAGTACCACCTAAGTTAATTTGGTTTGCAAGGTTACCCATTGAGGCACCGTGTACTGTACAGTAGTAATTTAAACTAACAGGAGCATCTGATGGTACAACAAATGTTACTGTTGCTCCAGAGTTGCCAGCAGTTCCGCTTGTTGTTACACCTGTAGTATATTCAGTAGTGCCGCCGTCAGCTGAAAAGCGAAGCGGGTGTCCAACATTTGAACTATCACTTACGTCAAATACATATGTGTTTCCACGATACAACTGTATTATTGGATTTCCAGTACTTGCCGTTCCTGCTGTTGTATTTTCTAAGAAATACACATTTCCAGAGCCGCCACCGTATTGTGTACCAGTTGAAACGGTAACTGTGTAATTTACTGTACTTGCACTAATTGCTGTAGGATCAAGTGTAAACAAGTTAGGACCAATTAAGTCGTTTGTAATTGTTAAGTCATTACCAATAGTTACATCATTTGGTAAGCCAACAGTAATTGCTTGACCAGATGCGGTGGTTTCTATTTCGTTCGTTGTGCCGTTAATTGCTAATATTTGTGTTGAACTTACAACGCTACCTGTGCCAGTATCACCACTTGTATTAATAGTAACTGCGCCACTTTGCGTATCAACATAATTTTTAGTTGCGGCGTCTTGTGCTGCTGTTGGATCTGTAACATTAACAATTTTGTTATTGCCCATATCCAGTTCGCCTTGCAGTGTTACATTACCACTACTGTCAACTGTAATTAAATCATGGTTTGCAATACCAAGTAGTTCTAAACCAACAAGGTCAGCGTCGCCTGTAAGTAATACTTCGATTGTATCACTTGATGAAGGTGTTGCCAGGAATGTAATATCGCCAGTAGCACTGTTGTATGTAAAGTCGTCTGTTAAACGCAATAACACACCATTTAAAAACACAAGTATTTTTGCAACACCTGGTGCATTCGTACTGAATACAGTAGTAGTTCCATCACCTGCAAACTGTCTTAGTGTAAACGCACTTTGTACACCACCACTAGTAGCACTTTGCCAAGTTGTTCCATTATAAACAAGTAAGTCTAGTGCAGTTCCACTGTCATACCAAAGATCCCCCAAATCAGGGGTTGTTGGTGCGGTAGATTGATATGCAACTGGTCTATCAAAATTTAGTTGTCCAAGTCCGTCTGTTTTTAAATAATGTGTTGCTGTTCCATCCAATGATGGAAATCTATATCCGCCGCCAATTAAAAATCCGCCGCTAGTATATGAACTATAGCCACCACCTGTACCATCAATTGCTGTAGTTAGGGCTTGGTCACTATATAAATCTACATTAGTTGTGTCAATAACATCAACATAAAAATCTACACCATTAAGTTGTGTTGTTCCTTCAACATCTCTAAATGTAACTAAATCACCATCCGTCAAATCATGAGCTGTTGATGTAGTTACACGTAGTGGATTGTTTAGTGCGATTGCACTAACTGCATCTTGTGGAGCGACTTGTAACCCTTGAAAATAAGGATCATCTGTAGGACGTACACCTTGACCAATGGACAAATCATTACCTACAGTACCGTTACCATCAATTGTAGCATCTGTTACAACGGCTGTAAGTGCACTAGCAGTTGTTGATCCTAAGTTTTGGTCTAAATCTGTTAGTACTTGATGCAAATTATTTGCAGTAGTGTTTACAAATCCACTTGTGTCTACTTCGACTGTATCTTCGTTAACTACTAAAGCGCCAGCGTTGACTGACAAGCCTGACAAAGATGCGCTAGTTGATAACCAACTCCTTGTGCCTGTACTTGTACTTGCAAGCAAACTGTTTGTGGATGCTGGAAAGCCAGCATCTGGTTCTGCATTTTTTAAATCTAAAAAGCTATAACGACTACTATCTAAATTAGTGCCTACAACTTTTTTAACTCTGCCGCTTAGTAATTCTGTTTTACGCATCTAAAGACTCCAAAACACTTAGTGTTATTTTAAAGGTGCTATTTGCACTTGCTACTGCTTTGACACTGTTGCCAGATTTAATAATAAGTTTACCAGTAAGTAAACTAGCTGCATCGGCTTCAGGGATAACAAAGTTTTTAATTAACTCAGTCTCTGTTGAAGTGCCAGTGTCGAAGTGACTGAATGATATATCTTCAGTACTTGTTGCCGCTACATTTGCAGCTTGTGCCATTAGCACAATTCCAGTGTATCCAGTTGGTGCTGTATAAACTACTGTGTTTGTATTTGTAACATCATATGTTACTGTATTAAAAACGTTTAATGCCATGTTTAACTCTCAATTGCTAGGATGTATGGGGTAAGAACGGCAAACAATGATCTATCAAAAGTTGTACCTTCAATGATACCTGCACTAGCGTTAATTAATAATTCACCACCAATTCTAAAATCACCAAGTTGGTCAGTACTTGTAAAAAATACTTGTCCTTGACCATCTGCGTCTTCAATGACTTCATTTGCTTGTATCGGTACACCACCATTTTCAGGAAGTGCACTAGTAAAGTTATTTCCGCTACCTACATATTCAAATGTAATAGAACTTGCTTGAATTAAACTTCTTTCGTAAAAGTTTACTCCAGCGCCACTTGCAAGGTCAACATCAAATGTCTCTAATATAGTAACATCACTTGCCCCTGCATTTAATGCAGTACTTGCATTTACAGTATAATATCTTGTATCACCGTCAAATTTAATAGCGTCACCATATTTTGGTCGAGTAGTTAAACTACCAACGGTTACTGTATTAGCTGTACTAACAATATTTGTTGTTGTTGATCCAGTATATAAACTTGCACTTTTGCCAGTTGCACGTAAACCAAATGTTCCAAAACTTGCATTACTGTTGGTAAGTGAACATTGTCCGCCGCTTTCACATAAAATTCCATCTTGACATGCAACTGTGAAAATACTAACTAATTGTGCGTAACCTCTGTTTAAAATATGTACACCTGTTCCACCTAAATTAATTTGTGTAAAAGCGTCACTAACCATACTGCGTGTTCCAGATGCACGACTGCCATCAATTTTCATACCAACGCCGTCAGATGTAATACTTGAACAGTTTTGTACATATGGGGATGTGGTGATTGAACCTGCTCCAGCTGTAGGGAAAGCAACAGCGGCGGCGCCGTTTGTGTGTCCTCTAAACGTTACTCCGCTTATGTAGGTTGCATTATTTAAATGTAAAATGTCACTAGTAGCATTTGATGGTCTAATTGTTGTGCTTCTTAAATTATCGCCAATAATTGTAACACCAGCTGGTATTTCTAATGGATTATTGGTAATTGTATGATCGCCTGATTTTAAAAAAATTGTATCGCCACTAGACGCAACTGTCATTGCTTCATTTAATGTAGCAAAAGCGCCAGCAATTGTTGTACCATCTCTGTCATCATCGCCATCTTCTTTTACATAAAATACATTTGCGGCAGTATCAGGTCTTCCGACTTCGACAATTGATTGTCCTCCGCCACTTGCAGTATCATCTTGTTTGAAAAACATAACACCATCATGAGTGTTAATTGCGACTTCGCCTAAATCAAGTTGTGCTGTAGTAGGCACACGGCTAGGAACCGCACTTCTACGTAGTTTTATCGTCGACATATGTCTCACCTTCTAACATTGGCTATTAAGCCTGGTATTAAGAGTTATATAACCCTTTTCAACTACTACTATTTATGTTAGAAAGTTCCACCGTCAATTAGTCCTACAAACTCCCCTGCTTCGATATTTTCATTACCAGCAGTCCAACGATCGTTTGTTTCGTCCCAGATGAAGGATACAGTTGATTCTGATCCACGATTAACTTCAATACCTGCATCTTCAGTTGGAGGTGAAAGATTGGACATATCAGCATTGAGTGTAATAATATTATCGCCAATATTTAACGTAGTAGTATTAATATATGTCGTAGTACCACTAACTGTTAAGTTTCCAGTAATGGTTGCATCTCTAGTAACAGTTAAGTCTTGTCCAACAGTTAAGTCAACACCAACTCCAAGATCATTAGTAATAGTTGCATCATTACCAACATTTAAGTCTGTACCAACTGTGAAAGATGTAACAGTTGAGCCACTAGACCCAATAGTAAATGTGCCGCCAGTTGAACCGTCTGTTGTAATTGTTAAGTCATTACCAATAGTTACATCATTTGGCAATCCAATTGTAAGTGATTGACCAGATGCAGTAGTTTCTACTTCGTTGGCAGTTCCAAGTAAGCTAAATGTTTCTGTATTTAAATTAATACTACTTGCTGTTGTACCGTCTGTAAAGTTAAGATCAACATTTCCAAGACTGTTATCAACATATGCTTTAATACTTTGTTGTGTAGCTAATGCAACTGCACTATCACTAAGCATGTCATCTTCATCTAATACACGGTCAACTGTAGTTGTTCCTGCCGCAGTACCTATTTGAAGTGCTAATACTTCGATACGGTTAACACCAGTAGAGCTATTAACTACTAGTAGATCATTTGCACCATCAGTAATGTTTAGAGAAACAACTTGATTTCCTGGTACTCTTAATTCATTTTCTGTACTAGCACCAAGAAATTGTACGCTTTCAGTTATAAACAAATCACGCCATGCTTTTGTTGCTGTTCCTAAATCATATGTATCGTTTGCATCTGGTACTATATTACTGTTTATTTCACCACTTAATGTAATATTATCAGTATCAGCATCACCAATAGTAATATTTCCGCCTAATGTAAGGTTACCAGTAATTTCAGTGTTACCACTTAGTACACCTACTTTAAATGTTTCACTGCCACTGGCACCAATCATAAAGTTAGCACCGTCAAAGCGGAAGTTACTGTCGCCTTCCAGTCTACCTGCTGTACCAGCAATAACAATTTCATTGTCTGTTAGATCTGAAACAGTTGCAGTGTCTAGTGTTGCATTACCAGTATCCAATGTACCAGTAGTTGTAATATTACCTGATGTATTAGCAACAGTAAACGCACCGTCAACATCAATACCACCATCTAGTGAAGCTAAGTTAGTAACATCTAGTGTTCCAGTAATTGCAGTGTTATCATCAATAGTAGTTGTACCGCCAGCACTATCAATAGTTAAATTACCTGATGCTGTGTCAATTTCATTATCACCAGTAACACCAATTTGTATATTACCGCCAGTTAACCCAGTAAAGGTACCTTCACCAAATACTACATTGCCTGCTGTGCCACTAAACACTTCGCTTGTATTTGTTGCATCAGGTATAAATGTAAATACACTAGCACTATCGTCATAACCAAAGAATCCAACTTTTGAATCTACACCAGTGTGCCATTTAAATTCAATACCACGGTCTTTGTTATCATCGCTTGCTGGAGTTTGGTCTCCTCCTAGTGTAAAAATTGGATCATCAATAGTAACTGTTGTACTGTTTACTGTTGTAGTTACTCCATCTACTCGTAAATCTCCTGCAACTTGTAAATCACCAGCTGCATAGGTGTTACCAGATGATTGTTGCACAGTAAAGTTACCTGCACCAATATTTAATTCTGTTCCGTCAAATGTTAAGTTTGCATCATCTTCAATTGCTCCAGCAGTACCAGCAAGTACAACTCTATTATCAGTTAGGTCACTAATAGTAGCACTTGTTACTGTTGTTTCGCCTGCGTCTAATGCGCCTGCATTAACTGCACCAGTTGCTGTAGTTACATCAAATGCGGTACCTACTTGAAAAATGGTTCCGTTAAATTTAAAGTTTGCGTCATCTTCTAGTTCGCCATTATTGCCTGCAATAACAATTCTATCAGTAGTTAAATCTTCTACATTTACACTTGATAGTGTTGTCTGAGCATCAACATTTAATGTACCAACTATTTGTGTGTTACCGGTTGCATGTTGTACAGTAAAGTTTGTAACACCAACTGCAAACTGTGTTCCGTTCCAAATTAAGTTGGCATCGCCATCAACTGATCCTGCTGTACCAGAATACATAATATGTGTTGGTGTAATGTCACTAATAGTTGCACTTACTAGAGTAGATTCTCCGCTTACATCTAGTGTACCTGTAATATCTGTATTTGCTGTAACATCAAAAGCAAAAGCACCAGTTGTAGTATCAATGTTAACAATAGTAGTTGTACCATCATCAATTTTAAATGCAGTTGTCATATTGCTTGGTAGTGTAATACCATTCTCACCACTAGCACCTTCATATATAACATGCTCTGTAAGATAAATGTCACGCCATGCTTTACCAGTAACACCTAAGTCATATGAATCAGTTACGTCTGGTACAATGTTTGAACGTATATCGCCATTAATTGAAATACTATCTGTGTCTGCATCACCGATTGTGACATCTCCACGTAGTATTGTATTACCAGTTACATCTAATCCTGAAAGTAACGCTTCTCCAAATACCACGTCACCTGCTGTACCGCTAAACACTTCACCTGTATTAGTTGCATCTGCTATAAAAGTAAATTTACTTGCACTATCATCATATCCAAAGAAGCCAACTTTTGCTGTGCTTGCACCGCCATCATACCAATTAAACTCAATACCTCTATCAAGGTTATCGTCTGTTGTTGGCACAGTATCGCCACCTAGTGTAAAGATCGGATCATCAATTGTTACAGTAGTACTGTTAACACTTGTTACTGTTCCATCAACTTGCAAGTCGCCTGCAACAGTTAAATCACCACCAATGGTAGTATCACCAGTTGCTCCAGCTATTGTAAATTCGGCTAGTGTGTTACCAAACTTAATATCACCCGTGGCACCAATTTGCGCTCTTTGTACACCTGCTGTGTAAAAATCTAGCTCGTCGTTATCAGTACCAGCACTTGACTCTGCTAAAATATATGTGTCTTGGTCAACATCTTTAACACCACCAAGTGACCCCCAGTTAGCACCATCGTAACCTTCGAATGTGCTGTCTGTTGTATTGTAACGGATCATACCTTGTGCATTTGGCGTAGGACGTTCAGCAGTTGTTCCAACAGGGATAGTTATTGCACCATCACCTGTAATTGTTACATTGTCTGCTAGTACTGATAGTTTACCTGTTCCATCTGGATCCAGTATAATATCGCCATTAGCATTACTAACACCAATTGTGTTTCCATTAAATGTAAAGTTGCCAATGTTTGCACTTGATAAGTTTGTACCTTTGTTACCAATATAACGTGCACCAACAATATAAATTACTTTACCACTAATACCACTAGGTAGGTTGTCGCCAATAAAGTTAAGTACACCACTTTGGAAGTCAAAGTACCATTCATCATTATTACCACTACCTGCAGGGAAAAGTTGAGTACCAGTTGTTTGTGGTGTCGCAACACCAGTAACATCTAAATATACTTTTACTAGATATGTTGAACCAAATTCTGCAGGTATCCAGTCTGTTAATTCTGTTTTCCATGTTCTATTAGTAGAAGCAGTATTATCTGGTGTTGCTTCAATTGTAGCACTGCCGCCGCCAGTATCGTCATAGATTTCTACTATTGATGTTGAAGAAGTAGGTTTAGTTGCAGGGATCTGGCTAGCATCTTGCCAAATATTATCACCACGGATCAAGAGTGGACTAGCAATACTTTCGTTGGTTGCTGCCTTAACACTGTTTATATCTGTTTTTGCTACCCCGTAACCTAGCTTTTTCCAAAGCCAGTCTACTTTTTGCGATTCATTAATAGCCATTTCTCACCCTTATGTTATACTCAATGCTGTTACTTCTTGATTTGTGCTTAGTGCGATACGTATTAATGCTACGTTGTTTGTAGCATTAGTTAAGTTTTCTGTACCAAGTGTCATTGTATATGATCCACTAAGTGCAGTATTGTCAGCAATAATATCACCACCAGTGCTTGCGCACCCATTACTGCCGTTACCACCGTTACCTGTATCAGCACCCGGAACACCAGCACCTCCATACTGTATTCCGCAATCCAACCATCCGTTTATTGTACTTGTATTATCTATTGTTGTTCCTGGTGCTGCAATCCATACACCACTTACCCCTGTTGAACTTGTTATATTAATATTAAAGTTAGCAACAACTGATCTACGGAATGCAATAGTAATATATTGTGTACCAGTATCGCCACTTCTGTCTGGGCCTACTGGAAGAAATCCTGTACTGTAATCAGTAATGTTGTGCTCAATATTTCCTAATCTAATTGTCGCTTCTTGTGTTCCAGATACACCTGGGTCAGATGTTTCTGAATATAAACTATTTGTGTAAAAATTAGTTGCTGCAGGAATTACTGGGTTGTCAGTTGTTTCTGCACTAAAATCAAAAATACGTACTGCATTATCACTAAATCCAGTTCCTAAGCTACCACTAACACTAATACTATTTTCATTGATGCCACTCTGTGATGCTCGATGTACTTGTATTGCTGTTGAAGTGTTTTCACTTGTTGAGCTTGAACCTATTACGTTTTGTGATACTATTCCAATCTGTTCTACAGTCCTAACATTACTTGAAGTAATTGGTACTGTTAAGTTTCCAATTGTATATGCTGAACTATTTCCAGTGTTAGCATTTGGAATACCACCTGTTAAATATGTTGTTGAACCATCTACTTGTGAATATGTATAGTTTGTTGCAGTAATTGCATTAGCAGAAGTGCCTTCTAAATTTGACCCGCTTACTACAGATAATGGTGTTGTTGTGTCTCTATATGTTTGTCCAATCCAACTTGTAATTGTTGTGCCGCTTATTGTAAGGCTTGGGTTTCCTGAATTATAGTAAGGTATTCCGGAAATAAATCTTTTTGTACCGCCTACATTTTCTGTTATTGTTCCGGTTACAACTGTTGGTGTTGTACTAATATTATCCTTAACAAACTCAACAGTATTTGTATCACCAGTTATGCTATGACTAAGTTGGAAACTATTAATACCAACTGCTATTCCATTTGCAGCGGCGCTAACTTTTGCTTTAAATCCAGTATAAAGACTAGGATGATATATACTGTTGTTGAATGATATAGATGAACCAGATGCGTTTAATAAATTATAATCTTCTTCATCTGTAACAACTAGACTTGTATATGTTCCAGCATTGTCAGTTCCATCAAATGTAACGTTTCCGTTTCCAGTACCGTTAATATTAGCTGTAAGAATTCCAGTACTTGCATTATATGCATACGTACTAATTTCAGTACTTTCTAGTTGCCCAGTTGTGTTGTTTGTTTGGTCAACATTACTGCCTGCTGTTAAAGATGTACCGCCAGTATTATCAGTTGCTCCGGCGGCAAGTTTTGGCGAATTACCTTCATCATTAGCAAACGCAATAGTTTTTGTACTTAATCCATTTGGTGTTGCAATATTGGGGTCATAAACTTTCAAATCTAAGTCTGCTGAAGATGGTATTGTTGCAGGATCAGCTGTACTATGTGATTCTAACGTTAAAGTTAATGTATCTCTACCAGTTCCACTTGCAGTTCCTGCACCCCATGTATGTGATAATCTTGATCCTGTAACCCCGCCGTCTGCGGCGTCATTTGCAATGTTATCAATTACTGATCCGTCACCCCAATCTATACTATAAGTTACATCTGCACCGCTAGTATTTGAAGTGTTGTTTTGCATATGTAAGGTTCCACCTTCAATAACATAAAGATTATTACCAAGCAATGCAGATCCGCCAGCACTAGCACTGTAAAGTTCAAATGCTGACACGGCGTTAGCTGTAAATATAATAACATAACTTGTTTTTGTACTACTAGCTTCACTACCAGCAGTGCCACTTGTAGCACTATTATGGTATGCTCTTACTACTACAGTATAAGGGCTTCCTGAGTTAGAGGTATATACATGACTTGGTGTAATGTCTGCGGTACCGTTAGTATTGCTTCCGTCACCCCAATCAATATCAAATCTATTAGCATTGCCATCTACATTCAATGTTAATGTTATAGTTGTTCCTGCACCGCCACTTGTTGGCGATGCTGTAAAATCTACACTTCTTACAAATGTATTATTTCTAACATTTTCTAATGATTCATTAAGTTCATCTAACACGTCAGCAACTTTATCTGTGTCTGTAAATCCCAAGTATGCTCCATCCTGCCAACTGCTGTCTGTTGGCGTGCCTGCTGTTGTTTGTATACTATTTTCAGCAAAATCTTTTGTAATTAAGTCTTGTCCGTTAGTAGGTACATAACTTGCAGCGGCTGTAATTTGTCCTGTGCTATCAATAGACATTCTTTGAACACCAGCAGTGTAAAAATCTAGCTCGTCATTATCGCCACCAGGATTGTCTTCTGCACTAATGTAAGTGTCTTGATCTACATCTTTAATGCCACCTAATGATCCCCATGCCGTACCGTCATAACCTTCAAAGGTAGTATCTTCACTATTATAACGAATCATACCTGAAGCTGGTGTTGCTGGACGTTCAGCTACTGTACCAACTGGTAACACAAGTCCACCATTGATGTCAACAGTGATGACATCTGTATCACTATCAAGCACTCTTAAGAACGCTGTATTCCAGTTTTGTATTAATGTACCTAAGTTATATGTGCCGTTTGTATCTGGAACAAAGTCACTATTAATATCAGCATTAAACACAACATTGTCTGTGGCATCATCACCAACAGCAATAGTTCCGCTTGACCCTGCTTTTAGTGTAGCAATTCCATCAACTGTTAATGTACCATCAATTTGAACATTTCCAGTAACATCTAAGTTACCGCCAATAAATGTATTTTCTGCAATTCCAACTCCACCATCAACAACTAATGCACCAGTTGTTGTACTTGTAGAAGTGGTTGTATCGTTAAGATTTGTTACGCCCGCAACGTCTAATGTACCACCAAACACTGCATCACCAGTTGCACCAGCAATAGTTACTTCAGCAAGAGTATCACCAAACTTAAAATCACCAGTAGCACCAATTTGAAAACGCTGTGTTCCATCAGTATAAAAATCTAGTTCATTATTGTTAACACCTGGACCGGTTTCTGCAATAACATATGTATTTCCATCAACGTCACGAACGCCGCCAAGTGTACTCCAGCCTGCACCGTTGTAACCTTCAAATGCTTGTTGTTGACTATTGAAACGTATTTGACCGCTACTTAAAGTAGATGGTCGTTGTGCTGTATTACCAACTGGAATTGTAAACGCACCAGTTATATTTACTGATATGTTCTGACTGCTAGAACTAATCCTGTCCCGTTGATGATCAAAATTTATGGCCATGTAACTCTCTCACAATACTTTATAAGTGTATTTATGCGGTGAGTTTAGACAGTTCATTAAATTGTTTAATAGCAAAATCAAAACACATTCTTGCTTCCGTTGCCATTGAATCTTTACAACGACTACGAATTTCATTCTTAATTTCCGTTATATTTCCATCAAAATTATACATTGTACAACTTCCAGGAACACGTTTAGCAATCATTTGGCCACCGCTTAAATCTCCCATATGGTGTACATATATGTGTGCAAACAAATCATGATTATTAAGTTTTGATATATGTTCTTTATACTGTACTGTACTTTTTAATAGTTCTATATCAGTATCTTCTAGCATTTCAGTTGCATCAGCTAATATTTTATCAGCTCTTGTAATTGATTCTATGCCATCAAGTAGACCCTTTTCTTTTGCAAGACGTTCTAATGTAGTATATTTGTGATACTGGTTTACTAAGAAAGTTCCGTATAGTTTATTACTAATATTACCTCCAAGTAATATTTTAACAAATCCACAACGTTCTGCGGAACGATGATGTTCCATTGTTAGTTCTTTTAAATTGCTCATTAGTGTAAATCTACCCAAGCACTATTTGCATAACCCTGGAGTTTATTTGTTGTAGTATTATAAATCATATCACCGTTTGCAGGTATAAGTGCATCACGCTGTGTAGTTGTTAAATTTGCTAGTCTAAATGGAGTATCCGACACACTTACTCTGTTTGTTGCATCAAGTGTAATATCTGCACCTGCAGCAATACTCGTAGTACCTGACCCACTTACTGTGAGACTGTTAACATCTAAATCAAATGTTCCGTCTTGCAATTTTTCATTTAATGTAATTGTTCCACTTTCATCTGGAAGTATAATATCTCTATCAGCAGTTACGGCAGTCGCCTGTAACTTTGCTTCAAAATCGTCTGGTGCGGTTCCTTCAAAAATAAGTTTAGTATCATGTTTAATCCAAACATTTCCTGTTGGATAAAGTGCAATATCAGATCCACTGTGTATGTCTAAATCATCACCTGTAGCACTATTAATTTTACTTGTAAATACTTCACGCCATGTTTTTGTGCTTGTGCCTAAGTCGTAAGTAACATTTACATCTGGTGTAATATTACTAACAATATCAGCATTAAGTGTTACTGAATCAGTATCAGCATCACCTAAAACAATATTGCCATCAGCAGTAACGTTTCCAGATAAAATAATATTTCCGGTAATGTCTAAATCTTGTTTGAATTTTGTAGAGCTCATCTAAATTCTCCTATTGTAACTATTTATAGCGAATAAGACAAGAAAAAAGCCTGCTCATTTAAGAACAGGCCTTTGTTTTTGTTCTATGTTTTGTAAGGGGAACAAAACCCTTCCGATATAAGTGATAGGTTGGACTCTGTGAATACCAACAACCCCTAGTAGAGCCACGCTCAATTCAGGGAACTTCATATTAAACAGTTACGTCTAAAAATACAACTTCGTATCTCTACGCTCTTGCATTGCCACCACAGCTATGAACCAAGTTACGACCTCTACGGACCGCCATTCCTTGCACTATCTAACTCTAGGATATCTCCCAAGCTATGTATATAATATAGCATGTATAGACACTAATGTCAACACCTTTTTAAAAAAAAGTCATGAAAAAAGGCGCCGTAGCGCCTTTTTTACTATGTTTAAGTAATTTACTATTATGTAAATGCTAGGTCGCCTGTAGTAACAGCAATTTTGCTTAGGTAGTCAGCTGCGTTACCAAGCGATGATGCTTGGTTACTTAGCTCTACATAACCGTAACGTGTCATGAAGCTAACTACTGGTTCAAATGTTGCTGGGTCTAGTACTGTGCCACTTGACATTAGCGGGATATATGGGCAATAGAACGCTGCTGCGTCTGTTTCTGTTGACCCTTTGTAACCTACTAGTACGTCATCGTTAGCTGCATACTGGTTTACATATACACGCATTGTGCCGTTTAGTGTACCTACGAACTTAGTGTTTGTTGGTGCTTCGAACGGACCTTCTGTTGTGCGAGCAAATGCTGATGTAGTTGCACTCTGTAGTACTGTTAGTACTGTTGGAGAAACAACTGCCCAGTTACCTGCGCCACGACGTGTACGTGCTGCAATTGTGTTTGCATTTTTGTTGATTAGAACTGCAAGAGCTGCATGCTCATCACCAACGAAAGTTGCTGTACCACTTACACCAGCTTGGCTGTATGTATCTGCGGCTGTGCCAGCAAGACTAGTTAGACTTGCAATGATCTCTTGGTCGATTTCAGCAGTAATCTCTTGTGCAAGTGCTTGCATGATTTCTGCTTCAACGTCTAGACCGTGCATTGAATTGGCGTCTTGTGCCGCTTCAAATGTCCAACGTGCTGATAGCTTACGTGTTTTAGCTTCAACAGTTTGCTTGAGTACTTGAATACTCATTTTCTTACCAGCATTACCTTCTAGTGCTGCTGTACCGTCTGCACGGTTTGTAGTTGCATTACCTGAGTATCCAGTTGCAATTGCAAATGGGCTTAGGGCTTCGTCACCAGCTGTTGCTGAGTCAAAAGTTTCTGCATAACGCACACGTAGTGTGTGAATTTGTCCAACTGGGCCTGTCATAGGCTGTACACCAACGATTTCGTTAGCAATAACAGTTGGCATAACACGTCTGATTACTGGAAGAATTACTTTGTTTAAAGTAGCAATGTTACCAGCTTGAGTTGCACCAGTTGACGCTGCCTCTGAGATGTAGCGTTTGGTGTTTTCAAGTACTGATTCCATTACTTTTTTCTTTGTTCCAGATAGACCATCTGTGAGGGCTTCTTTAGTTGCGCCCCAATTTTCCATTAGGTTGTCTGCCATTTTCGGTCTCCTTAACTTATTAAATACCGGCTAATTTGCGAAGGTTCACAATGTTAGCATCAACATTAGCTTCTGCTAACTTTGCTTTTCCACCAGTGATCTCTTTCGAGGATTCACTAAGCACCTTCGTTTTTTTAGTTTGTTTTTCTTCATTCAATACTGAAGGAAGATATTTGTTAAATGCATTTTGTAAGTCTGCCGTCTTCGTAGACTCAAGTAGTGCATTCATAACTTCTTTATGTTGTTTTGAAAGCGGTGCCATCATTTCATTCATAACTAGCTTGCGCTCTGCTTTGTCAGTAGCAATACGTGATTTACGTGTTGATTCTGCAAGTTGAACTTCTTTCTCTGCAATAACTTTTGTTGATTCATCAAGTTTTGCTTTAAGCTCATCCATTGATTTGTTTAATTTAGCAACTTCTGTACCTTCATTGAGGTAGCTGCCCATAAACTCTCCAGCAAATGTTTCAAAAATCTTACGTCCAAATGTATTTTCTTTTGCCACTTGAATGTCTTCTTTTAGTGATGTAAGTTCAGTCTTGATAGTAGTTTCAAGAATGTTTTCCACCTTATTTGCCGCAGTTTCAATAAACTTGCGTTTAGTTTGCTCGATGACTTCTTTGCCTTCTTTTATCATTTTGACTTTTGCTTCAACTAGTGAGCGTTTGTCTTCATGAAACTCGTTTAGCTCTTTTGTAAGCTGTTCAAGAACAAAGCCTTCTAACTGTGCCATGTTCTTGTCTTGTGCTTCACGGTCTTCACGCAATTCGTTAATTTCTTTGCGTAATGTTTCCATCACAAAATCATTCAGTACATTTGCATGTTCTGACATATGCTTGCGATATGCAACACGATCTTCAGCTACTTTGGCTTTGTCTGCTTGGAACTCTTCGAGTTCTTTTGCAATAACTTCACCAATCATTGTGTCCATTGCTTCTACGATTTGCGATTTGTCATTTTCATAACGTTCTGCAAATTCTTCACGTAGTTCTGACGCAACTTCTTCACGTAGTTCAACTTGCTTGGTTTCCCATGCTTCGCTGATTGAAGATCTAACCTCTTCTGAAAGAGCTCCGGAGCTTAATAGTTCATCTATTGAGTGAGCCATATTAATCTCTCCTATACCTTAGGTTCTCTATAAACTGCGTCACCTCTTCTTGTAGATAACGCTGTGCCTTTAAGTCGTGCTGTGCTACAGAAGCTACATCCATTAACACATTACCCCGTTTATGATTCATAATTCTTTCATAAATTGGATCGGGATAAGCATTTGGGGCACTTGGATTAGCTACAATATCAACGGTAATAATTTCAAAATCTTTAACTATACCTTTGTCGTTAACATTGCCACTGCCTCTGCTTGACACGCCTAGATTACACCCACTCTCAATAAGGGTTTTACATATATTTCCCATTGGAGTAGGTAGTAGTTTCAGCTTACCAATACCGTTCGCACCATCAATATCCATTTCTGTGATTTTGTGTGATACACGATCTAAATTAATATTTAGATCATCCGGGTGATCAGCTTCGCCTAATACTGAATATCCACTTTTGATTTTTTCATTAATTGCTTTTACTGCATTGTGAATTTCTTCTTTAGTGTAGATTCGGTTATTTTGATTTCGTACATCGCCTTCAATAAAGATACCTTTCATGTACAGGCTTTTGCCACCGTTGCCCTCATCTAGGGTTTCGGTAACAATGTTAGCCTGGTTAAATGAAAGATGCTCTTGTAATGCTCTTGACATATTACTTCATTTCTCTTTTTGGTGCTGGTGCTGGTGTTGGCGAACCTGCTTCTTGTGGTCCTGTTACACCCATGTCTTTAGCTGCTGGTGCTTTTCCGCCTGCTTCCATTGCATCGCCTGCAATATCAACTGGTTTAGCATCTGACATTGAACTATCGCCTGGTCCGACTGGTGAATGTGCACCGTCGTCTCCTGCTGTGTGCGATACATTTACTGCTGACATAGTGGCGCCTTCTTCAACTGCTTCAACTTCTTCGTCGTCACTGTCGTCTGATTCAAAAGCAGCCATTTCTTCCATTTCTGGTTCTTCAGCTGGTTCATCGTCCATCATATCTGCAAATGCTGCACGTAGTTCTGCAATTGCGTCTTCTACATTAGCTAATGCTTCTTCTGGCTCTGCAGCGTCATCATCTTCTTCTGCATCCATGTCCATGTCCATTTCTGGTGCTTCCGCATCCATGTCCATGTCGTCGCCATCTTCATCTTCACCGTATACTTCTTCAGCTTCAATTTCGTTTTCAGCTGTTTCGATGTCGTCTAAAAAGTCTTCTTCAGCATCGTAGTTATCGATAGCTTCATCAACTTCATATGTTTCGTCTAAGTCTTCGTCTTGAATATCTTCTTCCACTGACTCATCACTTTCAGAAAGTGATGCCCAATGATTTTTAGCTTTCTCAACAAATACATCATGTAAAAGGTCTGACGCTTTTTCACGATCTTCGTTGACAAGATATTCGAGTACTTTGACTAATGAATCTTTATGATTACTCATTTTATATCTCCTTAAAAATTCAGGCTTACCATTACTGGTTTACAAGTATTATTTATTACCAATACGTTTTACCATACAAAAAAGGCATAAAAACTGTACTTTTTGACTGGATCAGTCAGATAAGTAAGTTTCTATGCCTTAATTTAAATAAATTTAGCTTATTGACCGGAAGGTCTACGGTATATTTGTTGCACTCTTTCTGTGCGAGCTGCGTGTTCTGTTTTATGAATTTCACGCTGTTTACGTAGTCTGTTAATGTGTTTTAATGTTAGTCTACTACGTCGAGTGTCGTCGATTTTACGATTTGAATATTCATTATCCCCATCTTCATAGTACTCAACTAAAAATTCATTACTGCGCATTATCTTCTCCCCCTGCTGGTTCTGTTGCATTTTCAGCACCACTAATTGGCGATTCATCACTGCCAGCATCTGCGTCGTCAAGGTCTCCTAGATCGCCAAGATCTCCGCCACCTGTTTCAAATCCACGTACACCAACACTACCAAGTCCTGGTTCGCTATCTGATGGAGGTGTAACACCTGATTTGTTTTCTTCCATCCACATCTCTTCGTTTTTAAGTATTTCATCTTCAGTAAGACCGAGATACTTGCTTAACATAAAGCGTCTACTTAAATAATCTACGCCTTCAAGTGATCCGAAAACATTTGCTCTTGCAGCATGTACTTCGATTTCTTTATATTCGCTAAAGCTCTGTGGCGAAACAAATTGTAAGTCAAAAATACTACTATCAATGTTAATGCCTTTGTTTTTCATAAACAGTTTAAATTCGTTATCAAAAATAGGTGCAATAATATTTTGTAGTCTTTGACAATATTGGTTAAATCTGTACTCTTGAATAAATGCGGTACCTACTCTACCATCTACATAACTTGCTGTGCCATCATCTGGACCAGTTGGTAGATAACTGCTAGGCACTCTTAGTGCTCTAAGCATTTTGTTTGTAAAGTAACGTAGGTCATCAATTTGTCCTAAGTTTTCACCGCCTGGTAAAACTTCAACCTTGCTTCCTCTACCTTCGGCAGTTTGTGCAAAGAAATAATCTTCCATAATTGACAGTGGATTATATGCTGCATCCATAATACTTGAACCGCCACCAGTTTTACTTGGAATACGTTTTTGATGTATTTCGTTTTTAACACGCTCAACAAATCCCATCGCTTTATTTGCAGGCATATTGCCTACATCTACATAAAACACACGGCGTTCTGGTGCACGTTGTACACGATAGATAATAATACTATCTTCTAGTAATTCTTTTTGTTTGTAAGTTTTAAAGATAGGATCAAGTATACTTGCACCAAATGGGAAGTCGCTGTCCATACCTTCAGTTAATGCAGCATGTACTATATGTGTTGCATCAACATTATATTCTTGAATATTGCCTAAACTGTTATTGTATTCAGCACCACTTGCTCCGTATCCATTGCGGTCCATTGTTTGGCCACGCATCATACTGTTTACACTAGCATGTGAATCACTGTGTTTAATTGGTTCACTAACTGTTTTGTTTTGCATGTTTAAATCAATATTTTTTAAAACATACTGTTCCGGTTCTTTTCCCTTAGACTCATTAACAATAACTTTTGTAACATCAACTGGATTAACGTAATACAATTCCCATGTTTCTGGATCACGGATAAAAAATTGATCACCATACTTAACAGCATTACGGAATGTTTTAAAGATACGTTTATCCCAATCTTGTAGCTTACACCACTGTCGCAATGTTTGCTCTAAGATTTTTGTTTCACTTTCAGTTACATCACCAATATACTCTAAACTAAAAGGTAATTGGGTTGTTTCATCTTTCTGTGTGCTAAATTCACTGATAATGTCAAGTGCAGCATTTACTTCACTATCCATATCCATTTGGTCATATTGAGAATATCTCTCAACTCGATTAGGTTGTCCACTGTAAACTTCAGGCAGCCAGCTTTGGAAACGACTAGAACTACTAGGTTTCATTTCTTGACCTTGCCCTTGATAGACAGTGAAGTGTTTTTTCCAACTCATGATAATTCTCTTTACTTGTTTATAACATGTATTTATCTATATGTCAACCACTAGATATTTTTGTGTTTTAG
>Ga0206131_10002405_pt1 | contig 22689 bp, 41 predicted proteins | sample Helgoland_Spring_FD_148636 | JGI IMG/M metagenome (GOLD analysis project Ga0206131, IMG submission 148636) | Pelagic subsurface seawater microbial communities from Kabeltonne, Helgoland, North Sea - Helgoland_Spring_Bloom_20160517_1 | ecosystem: Environmental > Aquatic > Marine > Epipelagic ...
GTAAAAGATAATTTAGGATGTGAAATAACAATACCGTTTACAATAGATGCGTTTACACCTAATTTATTGGACTATGATGCAGTTTTAGAAGTTAGTAAGGTAAATAGCTTACAATTTAAAGAAAACGAAGCATGGGCGAACTGTGGCATCCGTAAGAACATTACAAATACGTTGTCGTATGAGGAAAGTGTAAAAATAAATAATCGCTCTTACAAACAATTATTCCAACAATGTGACACAATACGAACACAAATAAAATCTAATTATACGACCAATGAGGCAAAATTAGTTAATTGTGATGGTGTAGAAACGACAATAACAGTTACAAAAGCGACAGAAAACCTCAACATTACAGATGTTCGTGATGGCACAATTTTTATAAAGTTTGGCAATCAAATAGCTGTTGAGTTTTTGGCTGGTAACACATACGACCCAATAACATTAGCTCAAAATGGTAGCTACAATTTAAATGGCGACTTAATGCAATGGATTAATATTGGTGACTACATTAACATTGAGGGTGCTGGATGGTGTTACATAACTACAATCTTACCTCCATCACAAGTTTCCAATGCATATACAGTTGTAACTACAACATTAAATAACGGTTTGTTTACTGATTTAGATGTCGTAAAAATAACAAGCGTTTACAATGCAGTAGATTACGACAGATATGAGTTTGAAATTGATATGAACGCTTTGAGTGGTGATTATTATGTTAAATTAAACATGAGTGATTCTACTTTTGGCAGTAAAGAATACATTTCAGAATGGTTTAATGTAGCTACTGAGCAAGAGTGTCATCACCTAATTGATTATTACAATACCAAAAATAACGAGATTAATTATGCTACTGGGATTACTTTTAGATTGAGAATACCATACATAAAAAATCTAAAATGGCAACCAGAAATTGATGAAAACGAAATCTATGTTACTGATACAAGAACTGTATTGTTAGAAAGTCGTATAAGAGAGGCTTACGAAATTACTTTTATGCCTTTACCGACTGCAATGGCACAAAAACTTGTATTGGCATTGTCACACGACAAGTTGCAAATAGATGGATTAAATTACATAAAAAACGACGAGCCAGAAGTAGAGCCTTATGGAACAACTAATTTGTATAGTGTTAAATGCACAATAGTAAGGTCTGATTACGTCTTTGACAATACTGGTGGAACAACTGCTGGAGAAGTCATTTTGGGTGCTGGACAGACGTTTGAAATTGATGGCAACGCAAGTGGATTGCTATATATTAACTAAAAATAAATATCTTTGAACAATGAGTGTTATAGACCAAGTATTAAGCATTTTAAATAATAGTAAGCAGATGGATGAACTGCCAACAGCAACAGCGTTGGTAGGAACTGATTGGGCAATCATTTGGAATGTAGCGTTAGATAGAGCAGAAAAAATAAGTGTTTCAACCATATCTGGTGTAGGTGGATGGAGTTGGATAGAGGGTTCAAATGTTGAAAAAGCAAGTACCAATTTTGACACTACGACATTAGAAATTGGTGATGAAGTTTATTTTAAAAAAATCACAAACAATAGTGACCCAGTAACTTTGGTTGGTTGGACATATAACGGTGGTGACAAAGAACTAATTTCAAGTTATTCTCAAAATCAAGCAATAGTAACATAATGAAAGAATACGCTTTAAAGATATTTTTAAAAATGTCTGAAATACCAAAAGACAAGTTGTTACACTATTTTTATGGTAGCTTAATATCTTTTGTCGTTTACGCTTTAAATATTGGATTAATTCCACAATTAATTGTAGTTGGAATGTTTGCAGTAGGAAAAGAATTTTTTGACAAATACGCAGATGCTTGGGATGTTTTTTGGACAGTCCTACCAATAATAATTTTAACCCTAATAGATTTAATATGAAAAAAATAATTTTTTTGTTGGCATTTTTATTTGCAACAATAACAAACGCACAAACACCAGCAAGACATTACGGTGGTGTAATTTTAGGTTCTTTTGCAAGTGACCCAACTGGAGTAAGTGCTGGTCAAATATATTGGAATACAACAGATATTAAATTCAGAAAATTTAATGGTACAGTATGGTCTGATTTAGTAAGTGGTAGTGCATCTTTACAAAGCGTCTTAGATTCTGGAGATACTTGGACAAGTTCTAATACATTCGAAACTTTTGCAATAGAAACAGACCAAGCAAATGGAAAAATATCTTATACTAATTCAAATGAAGGATGGGGATATTACTTAAATGCTGAAGAAGGACTTTTCTTTACTGATGGGACTGGCTCTCCTATTGCTGGAAGGACTGGTTTAAAAATAACTGGTATAAATATTGGAAATGGTACTTATGTAGCTGATGTAAACTCAAGCAACCTAACATTAGATAGAGATTATCAATTACCAAATGCAAGTGGAACATTTGCCTTGACAAGTGATATTGCAAATGTATCGGAGTGGGCAGAATCTACTGGAACAAGAAGTGGTGGCGATTTATTAGTTACTTTGGGTGATTATGATAATTCGGATATTGGCACAAAATTAATTATTGACAATACAAATGATTATGTAAAAATAGAAAGTGGTAATGGATTTTTTTCCCAACAAGGATTTAATATTGGTACAAATCCTTTATCAACATTTGGTTCTTTACAAACAAATACATTAACATCGAATAGAGTTTATGATTTTCCAGATGCAAGTGGAACAGTAGCTTTAACAAGTGATATACCAAACAATACAGATTATGTAGACCTAACAAGTAATCAATCTATTGATGGCGATAAAACATATGAAGGAGTAATAACATATGAAAGTGCTGTCACTATGGAAGACAGCACTATGGGTGCAAATGGCTATACATTAACTTTTCCTACTGCAAGTGGTACTATTGCTTTAACAAGTGATATACCAACTAATACAGATTACGTTGATTTAACGACAGCACAAACAATTAGTGGAGATAAAACATTTAGTGGTACAAATGATGTTACTGGTGCTTGGCGTATTTTTGACAACGACAATTTTGATGTAAGTGGTAATGGTGCAATATCACAAACAATGAAAAAAGATACTGATGCAAGTGGAACACAATTAATGGTTTACGACAGAATAACTTACGATGGTACGCCAAGTGGTTCTACTCAAGGAAAATATAATTATTATCGGTATCAAGGACAATCACAATCGACAAACGCATGGCACAATGTAAATTATTATCGTGTTGAAGATGATGAAGATAATAATACATCTGTTTTACCAAATTCTTCTTTACAAAACTATAATCTTATGTACCAACGTAGTAGTGGTACTGGACAAAATATTAGTGGTGAGTTTGGAAACAATATAAATAGACAATATTGGGATTCTGGATATGGTGGTGGTTACATGGATGAGGCTTACAATGTGTTCAATATACTTAGTTACGATAATAGTGATTGGACAACTGGAGAATGGTGGAGTAGTACAAATAAGGTTGAGGCAACTGCTGGAACTATTACTAATTTAAAAGGCGTTTCCCAAACAATAAATTTAAGTGGAACTGTAAATAATTCAAATTTATATGGATTTTATTTTGATTACACAAATACATCAAGTGGAACACAACCAACCAATGCTTTTGCTTTTTACAACGATAGTTCATTACCAATACTTTCTGATGGGGATATTGAAATAAGCAATAACCGTAAATTATTAATAGAAGATACTGGTGGTGATTTTACCGATTACGACACAAGTTTGGCAGTTGCACCAGTTTGGGAAAGTGGACATTCTGATGCAGTTAAAATAGGAAAATGGAACAAACTTTTAGTTGAACAAAACGCAAGTTCAACACAATATTGGAATTACAATGATGTAAGATTAAATGGTAACACAAATGGAAATAGATACGACATGAATTGGACTGGTTCTTACTACAATGGTACTGGTGGTTTTTCAGAAGGCACGACACATAGTTTAAACCAAATGCTTATAAAAAATACTACAAGTGGCACAAGGGATTTTGGATTTGTTTATAATCAGAATAACATTATTACGGTTGACGATGACGATGGTGGAACAGTTACAACTACGGTAGAAGATTATATGACACTATTTAGTCAGTCTAATATAAGCGATGACAACATTACAATAAACGACCATTGGTTAAATTTAAATCAATTAAATTACGACGATGGTTCTATTGGAGAATTGTACGGTCTAAATATTGATTTTAACATAAGTGGTAGTGCTGATGTTACTACTACAAACCATTTATTAAATTTAGAGTACACAAACACATCAAGTGGTTCGGTTGTTAGTCCTTATGCAATTTATTCTGCTTCTGATATACCAAGTTTTCATAGAGGCGACATTGAAATAGGAAGTGGAAGTAATATTACAATAGCTAATGGTGATATTACAACTGGTAATGGTGATGTTTTTGTTGCAAGTGGTAAAGTTCATACTGGAGGTAGTGGTGGTTCTGCTACAATAGAACAAGATGATTTAAAATTAGTAAAAGGCATTAGTGGTAGTCCAACAGTACAAGGAACTTCTGGAGCAATAACACACACTATTTCTTTTGATGCAACTGGTGGTTCTAATACTACATTAAGTACGCCAAATGGATATGTAGGACAAATTGCAGTAGCACATGAAAAAACGCCACAAATAGAAACTGGAAGTTCTGGAGGAACTACTAATTCTACAAATGGTAAAGATTTTTATTATTTAAAATGGACTGGAGGTAATGGAAACGAAACTTTTAACCTACCAAGTGCTACGACAAATCAATATAGAACACTACAATTTATTACAAATAGCACAGTAACTGCAAATACGACATGGACTTTAGATGGTTCTGGTTCACAAACTATTGATGGCTCTACAACTTATGTAATTAATAGAGCATACGAGGGAATTAAATTGTGGTCTGATGGTACTGAATGGATTATTATACAAGCTAAAAAGTAAGATTGTCGTTTACGAACCAACTTTAAGCGATTAACCATAATTACGGAAAAACCGTAAAAAAATGTAAAATAAAAATTATAATTTTGTAATATGATATTTTTGGTGTTAAAATGGATTGCAATTATGCTAATAAATTTATTAGGGTTTTTAACTGCACCAATAATGTTTCCTATTGCATACGCTTTACGAAAAATAAAGTTTGTAAGAAATAAGCTGTTGTGGATTTATTACGACGATGAAGATGGTTTTGGATGGGATGTTGATTGGTGGGCAAACAGCAATAATTACAAAGAAAACTTTTGGACTGCTTACAAATGGTGTGCCATTAGAAATCCAGCATGGAATTTACAAGCATTGTTTACTATTGATTATAATAAAAGCTACATGGTGTATTATCGTTCTGGTTTAATGCAAAAAAACGGTTCAACAATATACCCAGAATTTTATAATAATTGCGTTTTGAAGTATGTCGATAAATATGGACAATACATGGATAACAAAGGTGATTTTTTGAGCCTACGACACAGTATTATTGGAAAGTCTTTTGTAATATATTATCTTAACAACAAAAAGCATTGGAAGTTTAGTTATGCCAACAAAATATTAAAAAATCTGTGGTGTGAAATACAGATAGGTTTTATGACAAGAGCAACTTTTAGATTTAAATTGAAAACTATAAAAAATATATGGTAGAATGTCACCAGAAGAAAAAAACAATATTAACGGTAAATTAGAGGAATTATCTACGCAAGTAGTTCGTATATTAAGCTATTTAGAAAGTGACACAAAGACAAACACAAAAGGTCTTGTAGAGCGAATAAGCGATAACGAAGATAAGCTGGATAAACTTGAGAGGCAACAAGAAATAAAGTCTGCAAAAATAAGTGCGTTTGGAATGATAGGTGGCGTAATTAGTGTAATATTTTATATGGTTGTTGAGCAACTAATAAAAAACAGAATAGAGTAAACGAAATGATAAAAGCATCTATTCTTTACGCAATATCACAATTAAATTGGAAAGAAAAAGAAGCACTAAATATATTATCTATTGAATACATTAGACATTGCCATATAAGTAATCGACCTCACCCTATGCACTTGATTCGGCAAGTGACAAAAAAATACTTAACCTACAAATATTCTGACGAGATTATTACAAAAAAACAACTTGGATTACTACGCCAAGAGCTTCGGAATTTTGTAAAAAAACACAAAAATGGAATTAATAAAAAGCACAAAGTATGGAGGAAATCTTCATCGCTTTGATTTTGAATTAAAAAAAATTGAGCCTATAAATTTTTTTGTTAGTAGTGATTGGCATTGGGATAATGTAAAATGTAATCGTGAATTACTAAAAAGTCATTTAGATAAAGCGATTGAAATTGGTGCGTTTATTATTGTAACTGGAGATATGTTATGTCTTATGCAAGGTAAATACGACAAAAGAAGTAGTAAATCAGCAGTAAGACCAGAACATAATAAATCAAATTATTTAGATGTCGTAATTAATGATTGTGCGAATTTTCTTAGACCATACGCTAAAAACATATTATTAATTTCAGAGGGTAATCACGAAACAAGCGTAAGTGATAGGCACGAAACAAGAGTATTAGAAAGACTTGTTGAAAGAGTAAATACATTAGAGGGTACTAACATACAGTTAGGAACTTATACTGGTTACTACAAACTTGCGTTTAATTATCATGGTAGAGTGCGAGTGTTAAATGTTGGCTATTCTCATGGTAATTGGGGTGGCGTAATTACAAAAGGAACATTATCTGTAATGAGGTATTCTGCAATTATGCCAGATTGCGAACTAATGTTTAGTGGTCACACGCATGATGGTTGGATTATGGCTCAACCTCGTTTACGAATAAACGCTACAAACGACAAAGTTGAGGTCGTAAATCAAATGCACGTAAAAACTGGAACTTATAAAGAAGAATTTGCTGGAGGTAAAGGTTGGGCAGTTGAGCGTATAGCAGTTCCAAAATATTTAGGTGGTTGCTTTGTAAAAGTAAACTACCATACAAAAAGTCCTTTGTCGTTTGATTTAAGTCTTACAAGCTAAAGGTATAAAACGATATATTGAAAAAAAATGTCTAAATTGCAAAAAAATTAATTATATATAATTATGGCAGACGTAATATACAATTCCTTTAAAAAGGATATTATGGATGGTACTATTGACCTTGACACAGATACATTTAAAATAATGTTGGTTACAAGTGGATATACTCCAGACCAAGACACACATTCTACAAGAGCAAATGTAACAAACGAAGTTAGTGGTACTGGATATACTGCTGGTGGAGAAACTTTGACTGGAACAACTGTAACGCAAGACAACACTAATAATAGAGGTGAGTGGGATTTTGATGACCCAAGTTGGGCATCTTCTACTATTACAGCAAGAGGTGCAGTTATTTACCAAAGTAATGGAGGTGCTGCAAGTGGTGACCCTTTAATTTGTTATTTAGATTTTGGTTCAGACCAATCAAGCTCAAATGGTAGTTTTACTATTAACCTAAACGCAGAGGGTTTATTGGCACTAACTTAAAAAAATTAGTTAGTACATGGCGAATCTTTTTAGACAAACTGGTAGTTCAGTAAGTGTATTTCCGACTACAAGTTGGTCTGCACCTAACGGAGCGTTTCCTACTAATACAAGAAACGATGGTTCGTCTTACGGTTATAATTCTTCCACATCTACCGTAACTTTACCAAGTTCAAACCTTGCAAACGGATACCTACTGATTGCAAGGATTCGTGTTGATGTTACACACAATAATAGAAATACCATAAGCGGTAAGTTTGTTCAGACAAGTGGTACTGGTACTTTTCAATGTACTCCAGCTACTGGATATGCAAGAAATAGCAACAATAAAAGTAATTACATTCACGTTTGGGCGTTTGTTGATTCGCCAAGTGCTTCTGCTCAATTTCAATTTCAATGGGAAAGAGAAATAGGTGATGGTAGTCCAACGGGTTCAATAATACAATCTTCGCTTGATGTTACACCATTATTTTATAATGATATTGGTATTTTTGGTGGAACAGATACTGGTCTTTACGGAGGCACTACTCCAAATGTTGTAACAATAGGAAATACATTTTTAAGTGGTACAAATATTACACGAAGTGGTAATACGATAACTGCAACAAAAGGACTTACTGAAACAAAAAACTATATTGTTTTACACGCACAATTTTACGAAAATAGAGGTGGTAGAACTCAAAGATGGTTTGGTGTAAATTACGATGGTGTTCAACAAAGGTCTGCTCAATATTGTGCATATTGTCGTGACATTGGAACAGATTACATGGGAGGTGGTGTAATTGATGTTACACAAAAAGTTGCTGGTACAAGTACAACATTTCAATTAACAACATACAGAGGTGATGGTGTTTCAAATAATCAAGGTGGTGCTGATTCAGATGGTGCAACTCCAGTTGTAGGTAATCAGTCTTTAATTATTATTGAATTAAACGATAGTGCTGAATTAATAAGAACAAATGGTAATATTACAAGCCAAAATTTAAATGTAACTGTTAATTTACCAATAGCAAATCTTGAAACTTTTAATGTTGGTAGTTCTTTTGATTCGACTAATTTGAGACCAGCAGATATTGAAGTTCTTGCAACTAATAAAGATGGATTATTTGGTGCAAATATTGGTGGTGCTTCTTATAATGTTGGAAGTAATGTAAGATTACAAAGTAAATTAGAACTTGATAATTCCAGTACAATAGAACCAATTTTTCATGGAAATTATGGTCGTGGTAATCAAAGTACAACCGATACGTTTGGATATTCTTTAAACCTTGCTGGATGGGTTTTTTTAGAGCCAAATAATATAATAAAATTTCTTAATACACCTACTGGTCAATTAGGTTTATTTAGAGGACAAGCAACTTGGATGTCCGCATGGGGTATAAACCTTGATACTTTAACGCCAAGTTCAGTCGATGTAAACGTAAACGCTAATTTACAAACTGCAAATTTTACAATAAACAGTCCTACTGTTACAACAACAAGTAATGCAGATGTTAGTGTAGGATTGCAGACTGCAAACTTTTCTTTGTTTGCGATAACTGTTTCTACACAAAATAATATTGATATTGGAGTCGGTTTACAGATTGCTAACTTTAATATTCAGAATTTTACAGTTGACACTACAAAAAATGTTTCTACAAATTTAGGTTTACAAACTGCAAACTTTTCGATATTTAGCGTAACAGTATCTACTGAAAGTAATGTTGATGTAAATTTAAATTTGCAAACAGCCAACTTTACTATACAAGCTGTAACTATTCAAACAGAAAGCAATATTAATGTTTCGGTTGGATTGCAGATTGCTAACTTTAGTATTCAAAACTTTACGGTTAGTACACAAGAAAATATTAATGTTAGTGTCGGTTTACAAATTGCTAATTTTAGTTTGTTTGCAGTAAATGTTCAGACTGAAAGTAATGTTGATGTAACTGCTAATTTACAAATAGCAACCTTTAACATTTTTTCTGTAACAGTTGATACTGCTGGTAATGTTGATGTTGGCGTAGGATTACAAGAAGCTAATTTTACGACGTTAGCTTTTACAGTTTCGACACAAGAAAATTTAAATATAAACGTAGGATTACAAGAATCCGATTTTAGTATTCTTGGTTTTACAGTAGATACCCAAATTAATCAAGACGTATCAGTTGGTTTGCAAACTGCAAATTTTGATATTTTTCCCTACCAAGTTGACACCGTTGGTAACGTAGATGTCGGAATAGGTTTGCAAACTGCTGATTTTAGTGTTTTTGCAGTCACAGTTGCTACTGTGTCAAGCGTTAATGTCGTAATAAATTTAATTGAGAGTAATTTTACGACGCAAACAATTACAATAACTGGAAACGCCAACATCGGTTTAAATTTAGTTGAGGCTAATTTTACCTTAAATTCTGTAAGCGTCATAACTACATCTAATGTAAATCAACTTGTAGGTTTACAAATTGTAGATTTTAGCATAGAACCTTACAATGTTATTACTGGAGGTAGTGTTAGTGTAGTTGTTCCTTTAAAAATATTAGATTTTTCAATATTTAATTTTACAGTTGATGCTGTTAAAAACGTAAGCGTAGGATTAAACTTACAAGAGGCTAATTTTAGTTTGTTTTCTACAAGCGTAATCATTGACAAAAATGTAAATATAGGTCTGCAAGAGGCTAATTTTAGTTTACAAAACATTAATGTTGTAGCAAGTGCTAATACAGATGTTAATTTACTGGAAAGTAATTTTAGTTTATTTAGTGTTACAGTAGAAACAGAAACCAATGTAAACGTAGGAATAAACTTATTAGAAGCAAACTTTAATACATTTCCTACTACAATACAAACGACAAAAAATGTTGTAATACAACCTAATGTACAAGTTGCAAACTTTAGTATTTTTAATTACAACGTAGTAGCTGGAGGTAATGTCAATGTAGTAGTTCAGCTTATAGAGTCTAACTTTACAATACTACCGTTTACTGTAAGTGTTTCTACTGGTGTTGATGTAGGTGTAAATCTACAAACATTTGATAGTTCTATATTCAATTTTAATGTAGAAACGACAAAAAATCTAATTATAAATTTAGATTTACTACAATCAAATTTTACTCAAAATCAAGTTTCTGTAATAACAGAACAAAATATTGATATTGTAGCTAATTTATTACAAACTGCGTTAAACATATTTCCATATCAAGTTGTCATTAAGGCAGATGGCAAACCAATTGTCGTTCCAGAGATAACTTACATTGAGCCGATTGTTTTAAAAATTTCTTATATTAGACCAAATATTTACGCAATTAGTTATGTTGTACCAAATATTGTTCAGTCGGTATTAATTAGAAAAGAGGACATTGATATAGAGCATGAAGAAGAAAATAAGTATAACATAACAATAAAAAGATAATGCAAACAATAACAAGAAAAAAAGGTGCGTTTTACAACGAGGAGTTTCAAGTAAACTTGCAAGACTATGGTAAGTCGTCAACCGACATAGAAGATATTTTTTTTAGCGTAAAAGCTAAACTCACAAATCCAGACAATGCACTAATACTTAAAAAGTTGTCAAATGCCGAAATTACTTTTACTGGCACTAAAAATTTAATTGTAACTGTCGTTTTTAATACAAACGACACAGATGTTTGTGTAATAAACCAAATTTACGACGCTGGTTTGTTTTTAAAATTTGTAGGCGACCCAGTTGCTGATGAAAACATTAATCAAACTTTTCAATTTAAAGTAACTCAAGACTTTTTAATAAATAATTAATGGCAATTTATTATAAAATATCCGATTTTAATATATGTGGAAAAGCTATACCAGAATTAATTGCCGATAAAATTTTAGAACATCACATAATTCCAATGTCATTTGCACAAGGCTCTGCACCATTTCATATTTATCCAAGTGCAAAAAGTGGTTATAGACCATATATTTGGGAAAAAGCTAAAGGTCGTAGCGGAACTTCGCAACATACTTTTGGCGAAAAAAAAAGTGGTTTAGTTTACGAAAGTGATTTAGGTGCAGTTGATTGGACTTGTGAAAATTTTAAAGAAAACAAAGATTGTTTATTAGAACTAATTATAGAACATACAAATTATTTAAGACTGTCAGTTTACGAAACTTTTATACATTGTGATTACAAAAACACGCATAAAAATAAACGACTGCTTTTTGAATCTGATTCCAACAGTAAATGGAATTTTATAGAATTTATTAATTAATACTTTAAAAATGAAAGGTTACAAAACTTTATTATTTGCAATTGTTTTAGCAATTGCTGGTGCTTTAGAGCAATTTGATTGGATACAAATCGTACCAGAACAATGGAACGGACTTGTTTTAGTCGTAGTAGGATTAGTTGTAGGATGGTTACGAAAAATAACTACAACACCATTAGGAGAAAGTGAATAGAATTAAAGAGCCAAATAAACCAGTATTATTTTTTATACTATTGTTTATTATTATGGTCATTGCCGAACTAATAGCTGTTAATATAAAATGAATCAATTTAAAAACATATTTATTTTAATAGCTATTTCTTCTGCTATTGTTATTTGGAAAGACTACCAAAAAGAAAAAAGTGAAAGAATTAGACTTGAGCAAAATCAAATAAATCTTATTAGCGAGGTGCAAGAGCAGAAAAACATGGTATTAGATTACCAGTTTGAACGCAAAGAATTTATCAAGTATTTTAATAAAACAGACAATCAACTAAAAGGCTTAAAAAGTAATTTAGAAGCAAACGACATTAAACTAAAACGTATAAAGCAAATTGTAAGCACCACAGTAAACACCAGAGATACTATTATTAACAAAGTGGAGTTGGACAGCCTTGTAAAGTATTTAAGTGCGTTAAAACCCTTTAAAATACCTTTTCAAGATAAAACAGAATGTTTTTGGATAAAAGGCGAATTTGAATACAATGGTGAAAAATACACAATAAACATAAATGAGCGTGAATATAACGACACAATTAATCATGTAACATCATGGTCAAGGCAAAAACATCGATGGTTATTTGGTATAAAAACTGGATTATTTGGTAAGAAAATAACTAAAGTTAAGCTATTTAACAACTGTGGATATTCAGATGTCATCATTATTAATAAGAAATAAATTGTATATTGCAATTGGAGGTTACTCATTAATCTTTCAGTAAAATCTGTAAATAGACGTAATTATGAGAAATTTTATTTGACCATTCTCTTCGGAGGATGGTTTTTTTTTATATATTTGCAATCATATCTTTTCATAAAACTAATTAATTTAGTTATTGCATTTTGATTATTTAGTAAAGGTCGCTGTTTTAAGAGTTCAGCGACCTTTTTTTATATCATTGTGTATAATTGCATTAAAACGCAACATACACGAGCGTTAGCAAGCATTTAAAACAAGCTAACATCTATCGAAATATGCCAAAAATATAGATAAACACCTATGCTATACCCAAGCGAATTAGAGTGTCTGTCAACTATACTACTTTTGTGAAACCAGTATTTATAGTATGGTAAATTGGTTCTATTCCTAATACATAATTCATATTTCTTATTGAGTTTATAAAATTTCATTTTTAGTATATTTTTAGATTAAAAAACGCTTGCTAACAATGTATAAAATTAATTACTTGGTCATTTCTTCTTTACAAACTTTCACGCTTTCCCAAAAAAGCAGACGTTTATCATCTTTATCAAAGTAATGTTCATTAATCATACTTTCTATAAAGTAATCCATACAAGCAAATATTTGTTCCTTGTAATCGTGTGCAGTATAAATTATCATATCAAATCTATTGTATAATTCTTCTGCTTTTTCTTTTGGTGTCATCATATCTATTTAATTTATTTATCAATTCACGTAACTAATCTTATACGGTACAGTTAGCGAGCATTATAGTAACTAATCAATAACTCTCCATCTATCACTGTTGTTTCTGGTTGTCCGCTTAGTGCTGCTTTCATCTTTTGTATTGCTTGGTCTGTCGGCATACTTTTGATTAGTGCTGCTGCATCATTTATATGTAAATAACGCTCGCTAACACTAAATAAATCAAATAAATCAACCATCATTTCCTCTCGCTTTTTCAATGGTAGTTTATGTTTCTTTAATATTCTGTATAATTTTTCTTCCATAATTTACTGTATTTATTATTTACGTTGTAGATAATAAGCCTACTTTCTTTCGTCTTTTATCTTTTTACTTATGTTTGTCCCATATTTTTGTTACAATGTAGGCTACTCCAATACAAAACAACATATATAGAAATGAAACTATTAACCACCCATGTTCAATATTGTCTAAAAATTCTTTCATAATCGTAATTTTAAATTTTAGTTTGTTAATTAATATTTTTATCCATTTTCTCCTTCCAAAATGTTGTCGTAACTCTTTGAACAAAAGCATAGCCAATATTTAATTCTTTAGAAATTTTAGTATCAGAAACTCCCATTTCTGCTAATTTTAATACTTTTGGTTTAAGGTCTTTATGTCTTTTCATTCTTGCTTTTTTATCCATTCTTTATACGTCTTTGTTGATAATAATTTTTTTGTTGATTTTGATTAAAACCAGTAATTGGATTAAGTCTATAATTCCAAAAATCGTAAGGAAATTCATCACCCCTTTTTCTATGTTTTAATTCTTTTGACCTACGTTTTTTTGCCATTATATCTCAATTAAATCAATTAACTCTATATTTTTCGCGCAAAGCCTATCAAAATATCTACGTAATAAAACTCTTTTAGCTTTAGATTTAGCATCAACCTCATCTAATTTTTGGTCAAAACCTAATTTCATTAAAATTTTTTTCTCTTTTACTGTAAAAGTAAAATCCTCCAAACGTTCTTCTAAATAATCGTAGCACCATGAACAATCTTTTGTAAGTTTATCAGTTTGCTTGTAGCTTTCCCATAAATTTATTACATAAAAAAAATCTTTTTTACGCTTTTCTTCATCAAAGTTGTCGTTTTTAATTGTTTTACGATTTCTTACAATTTCACGATAGCCTTGTATGACCTTATTAAAAAGTATTACAGTAAGAAAATTATCTATTGGTTCAAGAACTTTACCATTGTACATTAATTCACTTTTGACATACATTGTAAAAGCCTCTCTAATTTCAGTTTCACTAAATCCCCATGCCTCTTGTTTTATTATCGGTAAAAGCACCTCTAATCGTCTAACAGATTTATCTCCATCTAAACTTAACAACCCATCCAGCCAAACGCCAATATTTAAGACCACTTGACTACGTTCCGTGTCGCTTGGTAATGCTTTTAATGGCATTACACTTTGATTTGTTTTTTGTAGTTTACCCATTGATATTGTGTTTTTCCATTAATGAGTGCATTGCACCTTTATTACTTTTTTTCTTATCCAACTTTTTTAAATGCGGAAGCGTGTTTAATAAAGTAGTTTTCCAATTTTTGATTGGTCTTTGATTTATACCACTTGTTTTCCAATCATTTTCAATCCAACTATCATATTTAAATTTTATGCTAAGTTCATAGGTTTTATAATTTTCATTGCCTAATTTTTCTTTAGCGTAATTCATAAATTCTTCAATTGTCGGAATTTTGTCCTTTTTACTAATAATTACACTTTCATTTTCAACTTCATTTTCATTTTCAGAATTTGTCGCAACTTTTGTCGCAACAAAATTTTGTTTTTTATTAGTAGTTTTTGCACCTTTTTTTCCAGCTTTTGAACGAGCATTAGAAATCGCATTGTCTTTAACCATACGCTTTTGAACTAAATAATCGCCATCAAGATAAATTACTTTTTCATCCAAAAGTTCTTCAATGCTTTTTTCAACAACATCTGTCGTAAAAGGCAAGTGCTTACTTAATTTATAAGCAAAGTTTTTACTATCGCTTTCAGTTTGTCGGTCTTTTTGCCGCAGCAAAATTTTTCCGTACACATCAGATTTATGCATAAAACACATGATAAAAATATAAACTCCTATCGATTGCGCTGAACACTCTCTTAATTTTTCATCAGACATAAAGTCTTGTACATACAAAGGTATGTAGGGTTGATTTCTTAACGCCATATTCTCTCGATTAAAATTTTTTCTTTGTAAGACCATTCATTGCTTTTTAAACGAACATAGATAGTCATTTTAGACATATCTAATGCTTTTGCTAATTTGTCTATGCCATATTTCTTTTTTAAAATATCTACGTACATAGTAGCTTCTGCGTTGGTAATTGTTTCAATCTTATCCATTTATACTATTTTTAACTGTTATTGATTTTATTTTATTTTTTTTATAATAAACACCTCTAAGTTCTGGGTATTTTTTTTGAATTAAACGACGCTCTCTGGTAATACTGTCGTAATTAATTAAATTACCATGTGCCATGTACTGCAATAAATGAAATGCAGATTTTATATGACTTGGTAATGTATTATGCCAAATATTAGCAACTAATTTTGTATCTGAATCTCTTAAATGCGGAAAATTTTTAAGCAAATCTATTATTTGTTTTCTAACTTGTTTACCATCTTTTCTTTTTTTACTTATCATATCTTGTCTTTAAAAAATTTAATTTCGTCTTTATTTAATTCTTGTTTACATTTTAACACTCCGTTAATAATTTTAACAGTAATTTCAGTTCCATCATCACGAAATAAAAACCAAATATTTTTATCCATGATTTTTTGTGCAGCAACTGTGGTCTTAATTTCTTGACCACATTTGCCACAACTTTTGATTACGCTATTAATCGAACTTTCTATTATCAAAATACAAGTCTTTGTGAAGCCGAAATAACTGCCTCTGTTAGCTTTACTTTATCCTCCATAGGTACTTTAAAGGTAAATACATTTAAACTGTCGTAAAACCCATCATTTGGTAAAATTGGTAATTCTAAATCACTACGTTCAACAATAAATCTATATTGCCATAAATCTTCACCCTCAAAATTTGAAACATCTTCTCTGATTTCCGTTATTTCGTTTTGTTTTGGCATATAAGATATTATTTCGGCAGTATCTACACCACATAAAATAGCATTACTTACTACTTGCCAATATTCCTTTCCTTTATGACAAACTTTTAATTGCTCAACATCTTTACTTAAAATAGCATCAGTTAATTCTGAAAATGCTTTTGGATAAAAACACTTAACTTCGCTTACTTTTTCTGCCTCACGATTTTTATCAAAACCAATCATGTCTGGACTCCCACTCCAAACGTCTTGAAATTCTTTTTCTGGGTGTAAAATTGTCGCTTTACTTACCATAGAGTAGCTTTTTGGCATTAGTTGAAAAACTCTCGTTTCCATATATTTACCCCATGCCATTGATTGACTGTAACTACCAACGTCTAAACACCTTTGCATTTTACGTTCAATGTCTATTTCCTTTATGTAAGTTTTTTGGACTGCCAAACTACCTACAAGTCGATACATCTGTGATGACGTAAATCGACCAGTCCTATTTGCATTATTCATGATTACCTAATATTTCTTTTAATTTTTCTTCGCATTTTTTGTAAACTTTTAATTCTGCGTTTAAAATATCTTTTTCAATAGAAAGAAATAAAAGTTGTATTTGCATTACACTTTCTTTGTCGTCTTTTAATCTAAAATTATACAATAATTCATTCAAAATTTTTCTGGATTTTGAATCTTCTGGTATAACACGATTTTTAATACTATCACTCATAATTTAATTATTTAGGTTACTTAATTCTTTAATAATTTTGTCATAAGACATTGTGTCTTTTTCTTCTATAATACGCTCAATGTACATTAAGTCATCGTCTTGCAGCTTTGAAGAAATTTTTTCGTTTTGCAATAATTCTACGATGTAAATTAATTTTTCATCATTATCCATTGTTTTTGGATTTTCAACAACTTGAATTTCCTTAAATTCGTTTTTACCATAAATATCAGATGCAATTCCAAGTTCACTTGCACATTTTTTTAAGCAATCAGTTGTCGCAGCTTTTAAGTCATTACCTAAGTCTAAAGGATTTTTTGTTGGATTCTTTTTACCATCAATCCACTCGTTTTTAAATTTTATGTCTTGACGACCAAACTGCATTTTTACGATGCTTTTACCTCCAGTATTTACTGTTAGTTTGCCCAACACAAAAACTTGACCAATATCAAGGTCAAATTTATATTCTTGAACTTCAAAAGACCAATCCCAACCAAACATTAGGTTTAATACTTTTTTTACATAAGTTCCAGTAACGTAAGTCCATTTACCACCACCTTTTGCTGGTCTTTCATAGACATGGTTTTGGGGGGTTCTTTTAAGTAGATACTGTAATTGTTGTGTGTTTAAAGAATTGTCATCTACTTTGGACAATTCACTCGCATTAACGATTAATTCTTGATTTTTACTCATATTTATTGATTTTGATTTGTACAATGTTATACATAATAATTGAAAAAAACTAATTTTGTACAGATTTTAGCATTTTTATTTTTTCCTTAAATAATTCACGAATTTCTTTTAACTTAAATTTATCCCATTTAAATTTTGTGTCTTTTTTACATAACTCTGCCTTTTTTACTAAATCTAAATATTTATTTTTGCCAAGTTTTTTGCGTAAACGTAAAGAATATTCATTTAAATTTCCTTCCAAAAAAATATTACATTTAGGACATTGACCATGAATGTTGTCACTATCAAATTTTAGTTGAGAATATAATTCTGCCTTAAAAAAATGTCCAGCTTGAAAATCAGAGTGCCATTTAGCACCACAAGAAATACATTCTTTGCCTTTATCTCGCAGTTTTATGTATTTATGGACTACATTCCTAACATTTACCAAAAGATAGCTTAAACTGTCTTTATTTTTACTCTCTGCTTTTGCATCTTCAAGAGAACGTCGATTTTTTGTAGCTTGTAAAGTTGTTTGTGCAACAATGCTTTGACCAATATCAGTATTTAACAACCATTTATGGTAACATTTACATTCCATGCCTAAACCATATTTTCGAAATTTAGCCTTTACCATTTTTCCACAACCATGACCTTTGGCTTTGCCGTTTCCTTTACATTTTTTAAATTCTATCATTATTATAAGTTGTAAATTTCAGAGAGCATTTCGGAAAAATCAGTTATTGTATTTTTATAGCTTTCTGTCAATAAAATAATTAATTCTTCATTTATTTTATCTGCGTTTTTTTTATTTTGTTTTTTTGAATGTACATGATTATATACAGAGCTTACAGAAATTTTTAATTTTTTGGCAATAACTTCGTAATGATTAATGTTTAAATATTTTAAACAATATTTTGAAAGCGTTTTTATTTCTATTTTATTTTGTTTCATTTTTTTATTTATTTATAGATGGATTCATAAAGTTCTTTTACAATCTCTTTATTTGTAAAATTGGCATTACTTGAATCAGACCAATTATCGTAGCCTTTAAACATACAAACATTTACCCCATGATTTATTTGCATCATGTTATTTCTGCTGGTAACTAAGGTTCGTCGTATTTTATTGGCTTTACGATAAGCATCAGTATTTCTTACTTGTTGTCGTGAAAATTTATAAGTCATTTTCGTCTTTTTTGTTTAAAAAATCAAAATATAGTTTTTTTACCTCCTCCATGTCCAACTCCTCTAAACCCAACATCATATTAACAGAGCTAAATGTGTTTTCTTTTACAAAGGGTATAATTAAATCTTTTTTAATATACTCGTAGTTGTTTTTTTTATCTATAAGCAGCCCATCATGCTTATCTATAAAAGCTTCTATTAAAGTCGCTATAATTGTATGTAAACTCGTGATTGATTTAAACTCAATTTTTTTATTATCGTCTTTTTTATAAAACATAATTTATTTATTTATAGATTTATTTTTTTCGTTTTTTAACTCTTCTGTTAAACATTGGTCACAATACGTAATGTAGTCACTATCATAAGTGTGATGATGTTCTTCGCAATATATTAAACTCATTTCTTTATTTGTTTTTATTAATTATTAAAAAAATTGCGGATATTCTTGGCTAATTATTTTTACGCATAACATATCTCCCATAAAAATATCTATTGGTCGTTTTTTGCCGTATTCATATATTTCTAAATAAGCCACAGTATCAACGTTTTCGTATTCGTAATTTATTTCTAAATTTTTTACTTTTTTAGCTTTTAAACTGTCAATAACTAACTGTAATTTTTTATCTTGATTTGTCATTTATTTATTTTTTAATTGGTTATTTTTTTATGAATTTCCAAAGGCGATAAAGCACTATTATCAACTAATTTTAATACATAATTAAAATCATTTATTACAGTTCCCATTAAGTAAAAAGAACTGCCATAATGGTTTCCAAATAACTCGCACAATGTGTTTAAAGATAGTTTCATATTTATCGATTAAAAGATTTAACAATAGCATTAGGTTTTGGATAAGTCGCTTTTTTACGCATTTCTCGAACAGTCCAAAAACGGTAATTTTTAATAGCATATTTATAATTTGGATGTTCACGTAATTCATCGTAATCTAATGCCTCAATTTTAAATTTAAGCATTTTACTTTGATACTGTCCATTGGAGGCAAAAATGCCAAAAAGTTTTTTAGTGTTTTTCATGATTATTTATTTATAATTAACAAAGAATAGAATAAAGTTCTAATTCGTTTAATTTACTGCAAAAATTAGGCTTAGAAGCGTGCCATCTTTTGCCATGTAAATCAATAGCGTGTTGCTTTACGTTGATTTTCTGTTGCACAGATAGATTTGACCATTTAAAATTTTTCATAGTATTCATATCTTATTTATTTATTTAGTTAGTATTTAATTTTGTGAGGGTGTCCATTTTCAAATGCTCTTAATGAGTAGTCAACAGACTTAATTGGATTTTTTGTATAGTAATCATACTCTTCTTTTTTTATGATATTTACAGAAACCCTACCCTCAACCCAATCCCATTCATTTGGGTCGTCAAGCCAATTAATATAATCTTTATACCTTTTAAAAACGCAAAAATTATCGCTGCTTACGTGGTCGCAATCTATTGAAGAAACATGAACATATATTTTTTTATATTCAAAACTTATTTTAAAAGCGTGTATTGCGTTTTTTTTACATTTCTTATATCTTGACTTAACTTTGTATTTAGTCTGCTTATATATGAGCCAAAACGGCTTATAGTGAAATGCTTTTTTAAAATTTATAAATGGTATTGTAACTATAATTACAAAAAGGTTATGCTCTTTAATTACTATGTTTTTAATCATGTCGTTTTTATTTTTTATTAAAAATCCACCCGCTAACAATTTGCCAATCGGATGGATTTCGTGAATCAATTATTTTATTAACTTGGTCATCAAGTTCTTTTTCGGGAATTGCAGTATTGAGCAAATAATGCTCTTTTAAGCCGCTAACTATTATAATTAGTGTATGCATAGCTTAATTTTTTAAAACGTCATTAAAACAATTAAAATTTTTAGATATGTTATAAAAAAACATATCCTCGTTAAACGTTTGTAAAACATCAAATTTTTCACTTAATTGATGACATTCATTATTTCTAAAAGTGAAATTAAAATTTTCACAATCATCATTAAAAAGCGTAAAGACTAAATTATTGTCAATTAAATAAACAGCAAAGGAATAAACGCCGTTTTCAAAATCGTAATGTATAGCTTTGTCGGCATAGCAAACCAAAGAAGCCGAAAATCTTGGAAAAGTTTGCGAAATAAAAGACTGAACGCCTTGAATTTCAAAGTTGTTCATTTTTCTGCGTAATGCGTAAAGAGTTTGATTTTTCATAATTAAGAGTTTATTATATTATTATTAATTTCGATTATTTCGTTTTCTTTTATTACAAAATTACTCCATCCGCCAAATCTAACAGTTGGCAGCTCATTCCATGTCCCATTTATTATTCTTGTAGCTTTTGAATTTCCCCATCTTGTAGGACTTTTAAAAGTAATTTTTTGTCCAATTTTAAAATTTAATTTTTTCATTTTTTCGATTTTTTGATTTTTTGATTTTTTGATTAGCAAACATTCATGTCAACTAACTTTCTAATTTCATATTGCTTACCTTCAACATTGGTAATCCAACCTAATTGCTCTTTATATTCAACCATTCCTTTTAATAATTTTCTGTCTGCATTACAGCAAGTATAAAATTCTATTACATCACCTTCCTTTAGGTTGTCTATTAAGTTTTGATTTTTTGATTTTTGCATTTTTTGATTTTTTGATTTTTGCATTTTTTGATTTTTTGATTTTTTGATTTTTTGATTTTATAGTTTGACGATTTTAATATAAAACCGCCAAAACTATAAAACAGCTATTAATCAAGTAAAACCATGTATGCCGTTGCGTTGAACTTTCCTAAAATAAGAGTTTCCGCTGCGTACAATGTTATAACAGTTTTGAGCCTCTACACTATAACAATCCTCAAACATTGAAGCGAGATAGTCGGCAATCATTACAGCCTTATAAACTGCTGAATCCATTGGGTCAAGAGTAATTTCTTCGCCCGTAAAGCGGTTGGCGTGAGTTTCTTCTTTTTTACCAACAATAACTTTAAGATTAGCGGGTAATTTTTTTACAGATGTTTTCATGTATAAGAGTTTTTTAATTTTGAAGCAATATAGCATAATATCAACACATAAAGCGTAAATATAAAACTTTAACAAAATTTTAACAATGTTGCACTTTGTTTTTTACTTGGTTTTTTAGCAGTTTTTTTACTTAATTTTTTAGCGAGTTTTTTATTATTTTTTAGCGACTTTTTTACCGTTTTTTATTAAGTTTTTTAGCGAGTTTTTTAGCGAGTTTTTTACCGTTTTTTAGCGAGTTTTTTACCGCGCGCATTGTGTTTTTATAGAGAAAAAAAGACCAAAAAACGACCAGATTTGAAAATTGCGTTTATTTCATGCATAAAACGACACTAAAAACGACACTAAAAAACGACGCCAAAAAAACATTAAAAAAAAACACAACGCCACCCATACAAAAATGCAGCTGCGACCCATACAACAAAAAAAGTCACAAGCCCAAAAATTAATTATTTTTAAAATTTTAACAAAAAAAACGCTATATATATGGTATAAAATTGTACATTGCAGCATGAGAAATAATATTAACTTAGCGAATTGTGAGAAAAATCCTACAAAATTAGGGTCGCAACTTGCTGTAAATCAATGTTTTATGAAAAACACCACAAAAAAAGCGATTGAAAAAATCGTAATCCAAAACAACGAGGTTTTAAGAGCCTTACAGAA
>Ga0206131_10002408_pt1 | contig 22663 bp, 4 predicted proteins | sample Helgoland_Spring_FD_148636 | JGI IMG/M metagenome (GOLD analysis project Ga0206131, IMG submission 148636) | Pelagic subsurface seawater microbial communities from Kabeltonne, Helgoland, North Sea - Helgoland_Spring_Bloom_20160517_1 | ecosystem: Environmental > Aquatic > Marine > Epipelagic ...
CTAAATAATAACTCCCTGCTGATAATCCAAAAGCAGTATCGTTCAAACTGAAACTCGTATACGTATCATCAAACCACTCATAACTATATCCAGGTGTACCACCAGAACCAAAACCTACTGCAAAACCATCTGAAGAACCATAACAAACTACTACTTTTGATTGAGCTAAAGCTTGTAAAGCAAACTTAGGGCAATCAATAATAACTGTATCACGCATCATACAATCATTATCATCAACTACTGATATAACATAAGTACCACAATTTAAATCAGTAAATAAACTATCGTAAGGATAAGCGTTAGTACTTAATACTCCATCAATATAAAAATCATAAGGTAATAAACCATTATTAGCCCAAACTGCAATACTAGCATCATTACCCTCATAACAACTTATATCAGTTGGGAAAGAGGATACTGATAATGGATTAAATGATTGGCCTACTATAATAGTATCTTGTGAGGAATCTCCAAAACCATCTGTTACTCGTGCTATATAGGTTCCTGGAAAAAGATTAGAGAATGTATGTGTATTAGTAATTGCATTAGGGAAATGCTGAACTAGAGAATTACTCATATCAAAAAGCTCTATATTCCAAGGAGGGGAAGTTAAGTTTAAGTCAGGAAAAACACTAATAGTAGCATCATCACCTGAACAAGAAGCATCCGTACCACTAAGGGAAATATCAAAACATCCTGATATATTGATTGTTATGGAATCAGTAAGATTTCCCCCTGAACATTCTCCTGTAATATTTGCATAAATTACAGTGCTAGTTGAGACATTTACAGGTAAAGTTGAACCGACTCCTAAAATATTTCCGTTTACATCTGTCCAGGTATTAACTCCAGCAAATATAACAGAAAACGGTATCTGGTTAATAGTATATGAAGTAGGGCCATTAGGCAAAAACTCCCACCCCTCATTTGCTGCAGTCCACAACAAAGGAAAATTTCTTGGCTGTAATAAAACTGGATCCATAACAATATCAGAATTAGTAGAAGTAGCATCCACTAATCCATGAACAGCAGCCCCACTATTCCAAGAGCAAGATCGTTTTGTATCAATAAAAGTTTCAATCTTATCAGTATCTTCATGTAAAACAATTTGAAATGTATTTATTGAGTCCGTACACGAAAACATAGCCGCAGCACACCAAGTTGCGATAAACCTTCTATTAGGAGCAATACCAGTTTTTGAAATAAAAACGCTACCATTTCCAGTACCAAAAGGTGTTGCTAATAAGACATCATGCCAGGGGGCCATAATTGCATTATAAGGATCCTGACCAAATGGATTTGGCACAGGGTTAGGTATCGCATTATTAATACTATATCCTGAACTAGTATTGGCTAAAGTTGTATCAAAAGTAATGTACCCATTATCACATACAACCAAAGAAGTATAGGTAAGCCCATAAAATTTAAAAGGGAAACCAATTTGTATTACACCTGAATAATCATCATCCCCATTTAAAGAATCTTGAACAGCCCCTACTGCTTGCAATACATCAGTATAATTACCACACCTATTAGTATCATTAGATACTATAATTTGTGCTGACAAAGATTGTATGCTCCAATAAATTACTCCAATTAAAAAAACTATTCTTTTCATTTTTTTTATTTTAAATAAAAATCTCTGTCTTAACTAACAGGGATTTTCTTTAGTTCTTTATTTTCTTATCTTATTATTGTGATAGATCCTTTCTCCTCATAATAATGCCCATCTATTCCATCAGCCTTAAACACAAAGAAATAAACTCCTTCTGGTAGATTTTGTCCATCAGCACCTCTTCCATCCCAAGCTTTATTTTCACCAGTCCAAGAGTAAACCTCCTGTCCCCATCTATTATAGAAAGTTACATCTACATTTTCCATAGCAAACTCTCCAAAAGTAAAGTCATCATTTATACCATCATTATTCGGTGAGAAAACATTATTAATTTCAGGAACACCTTGCACCTCAATAGCAAAAGGGATAGAATCAATACAACCTGAATTAGCATTTTGAACTAACACGTAAACATTATTTATTCCTATTTCAGAAAACAAATGAGTAAAAGTCATACCTGCACTATTAAATAAAGATTGAGGAACGTCAAAATCACTCCAATACCAATCATGATTTACAGGGTCATTTGTAGATGTTGTGGTTGCATCAATAAACATAATTGAAGCTGGACCATGAACTGGGCCTGCATAATTTATTGTAGTAACGTCTGCTACAAAAGTATCAGCAGGCTGAGTTAACACAAAAGAAGTATCATACTTACAACCATTTACATCAGTAATTGTAACATCATAAATACCTTCAATCACATTATAAATTGATGATGAAATAGTAGATTGCCCATTAAAAGGACCTGTCCATTCATATTGATAAAGATTACCATTAGAAGGTACGCCTCCAGTTGGATCTAATTCTATCCATCCATCAGACAAACCATAACAAGAAATATCAAATCCAAATGAAGAAACCTGTCCACTTTGCAATCCGTTAGCTACTAAAGTATCTGGTTCATTAATAGTAACATTCGCAACATCACTACAACCATTAGCATCACTAACAGTAACAGTATAATTACCTACACCTAAATTGATAGCAGGATTAGTTGTTTGTGCTGGTACAGTTGACCAAGAATAAGTAAGTGTTCCAACTCCACCTCCATTAGTCACAATTGCAGTTCCGTCAGTATATCCATGACAGCTTACATTATAAGCTACACCTAATGCATCAGATCCAAAGTATGAATTTGCTTCAACAGCAGAAATAATTTTAGAAGGTTCTGTTACCGTAACACTAAAACTAGCTTGACATAAATTATCATCTGTTACTGTACAAGTATAAACATTTGCAGCTAAACCTGAAGCTACATTAGCATTACCTCCACCATTATCCCATGCATACCCATAATTAGGAACTCCTCCATCAACTATAATAGTTGCAGTACCATCATTTCCATTATTACATAAAGGTGCAGTAAATGAAATACTTGCTGTTATTGCATCTGGTTCACCAACTGTTATTGCATCAGTTATCTCACAACCATTTCCATCAGTAATAGTTACTGTATAAGTACCTGGCTGTAAATTAATATGGTCTTCATTATTTAAATTTGAAGTTGGGATAGAAGTTGTTATATCCCAATTATAAGAATAAGGAGCAGTACCACCAGTTGGTGTTAAATCAATTTCACCATTAGCATCCCCATAACACAGAACATCTGTCGGATTAGCCCCTGAATTAATTGCAGTAGGACCAACAATAGTAAATACTGCTGAACTTGCATCACAACCAGAATACACTTGACCAAAATTAGTGCTATCGCCATAATGCGCTACCAATACATAATTTCCAGGATATAAAATAGAAGTAGTATTTCCCGTATCCACCTGAATACCTCCTGGAGAAGTTTCCCAGGTATATGTATATAAAGAGTTTCCTCCAGCTCCATCTATTGGATTCCATGCAATAAAAGCAGCACCATCATTAGAATTTGCACAACTAGCATTAGCACTTATTACTACTATCGGAGGAGTTACTACCACTCCTGAGTCAACAAACTCTTGCCAAGAACCACCCCAAACAACAGCTCCTTCACAACCATTATCATCTGTTATATATATATTATGTAAACCTGCACATAAATCAAAAATTAAAGAATCGTTTACTAATTGAACAGGAGTTGGAAATGGCACTGAAAAGTCACCTACTTCAGTATCATCATAATAATAATTACCCGTACCACCCTGTACATTTACCCAAATTTGTCCGTTACATGCTCCATAGCAATTTGCATCAACTACATTATAAGTTGTGTATTCTAACTGGTCAGGCTCACCTACTTCTGCATTTACTGTAGTTGCACAACCATTACTATCTTCAATTACAACTGCATAACTTCCTGCATACAAAGAACTAATACTATTACCACTTCCTACAGAAGGTGTCCAATTATAAGTAAAAGGAGCAACTGCACCAGAAACTGAATTAATTGTAACAGACCCATCATAACTTCCAAAACAACTTACATCAACCACTGTCATACTTACTCCTGCTGGAGTCATAGTATTAGTTATTGAATCTAAATCAAAAGTAGTTGTAGCAATACAGTTTCTTTCATCCATTACAATTACAGTATATGTCCCAGCAATTAAGTTGTATGCACATTCTGTTGATTGTCCTCCTGTCCACACATAATTGTAATTTGGTGTTCCGCCACTAGCAATTGCACAAAGCTGTCCTGAATTTGTACCTGCACAATAAGAATAAACAGTCATGCTATCTATAATCTCAACTTCTAACTGAGTAGGTTCAGTAATAACAACAGTATCAGAAGCTGTACACCCTTTACTATCGGTAACATATAGCGTATGAACACCAGGAGTTAAAGCAACAGCATTCTGTCCTGCTTGTCCGTTAATACTATCCCAAACAAAAGTATAAGTTGGCGTACCACCAGTAGCTGAACCAAATGCAGTACCATCATCAAAACCGTAACATTGTACGGGCTGTGTCATAATTGCTTGAGCAAATAATTCATCTGGCTCATTAACTATAAAGCTTATTGTTTTTCTACATCCTAAAGCATCTTCCACTAAAATATCATGTCCTCCTGCACATAGGTTAAAAGCAGTGTCTGGCATATTAACTGAAGTTTGTCCTATATCCCAGAAATAAGTATGCGGTAGCACCCCACCAACTGTTGAAAGTGTAGCAATAGCATCACAAGAATTGAAACAAGAATTATCTTGCAAAACTGTTACTGTTCCTGAAATTTCAGGATATAAATGAATAATTTCAATACTGTCTCGTAAAGTACAACCATTAGCATCAGTAAAAGTTATGCCTTGCCAACCTGCCCATAAAGCAGTTGCTATATTATTTGTCTCTCCATTATCCCAAGCATAAGTATAAGGAAACTGCCCTCCAATTACATTGGCAACTGAACTTCCTGTTGAATCTCCCCAACAAGAAACATCAGTCAATAAATTTATTGTTGATGTTAAATAATCTTGTGGCTCAGTAATAGTTATTTGCACATTTTGTCCACAACCATAAATACCATATTGTCCATTAGGAATTGTATCAAATACATTGAAGTCATAAACCCCTGCAGGTAAACCAGTAATTTGAATAGTGTCTAATTGACCTCCTGCACTATATATTGTATCTGCACCAAGCATTAGCACTACATAATTAGAGCTAAACCCTCCTGAAAGTATTGCATAAATCTCTCCTGTAGAATCGCCTTTACACATTACATTAATTTGTGCTAATGAATCAACACTTAATGCTGCAGCCGACTGAACTACAACTAAGTTTCTTTCATAAGTACACCCTAAACTATCAGAAATAGTTGCTGTAAAGTTTCCTGCTGGCAATCCAGTAACAGTTGCATTTGTTCCCCAAATAACTCCAGATTTTTTCCAAACTACATTGTATGGGTTACCAGTGATAAAAGGTGTACCTCCATTCGGGTAAACTATTGCTGTTCCTGTACTATCTCCAAAGCAAGTATATGCAGTATCAGTAGTACTACACACTTGTTTATATAATTCAAAGTTTAGCGCACCACCATTAGGAGAGTAATTTGCAGTTGGACTAATATAAGTAAATACCTGTGTATTACCATCACCTATAAAATTATACTCATAAGTATGAGTTGCACTATAAACATCTGGAGTTGGCCTAGCAGTAAGTAACCCATTCCATCCCCAATCATTAATTGATAACTGAGGAGTAACATTAAATTGGTAAGCTGCATCTTTAAAAGGAGGTGTCCATGCATCTTTGTATGTTCCTGAAACTACTATCTTATATTCTAAACCTAATTGAGTAGGCAATACAGTAGTATAACTAAAAGCTGTATCAAATGTCATTGTAAATGCATCTACTAAAACAGATACTATAGCTGTATCAATACCACATGCATACAAGGAATCAGGTTGATTAATTATAACTACTGAATCTTGAGATAAACAACCTACTGAATCTTCAATATTTAAAACATAAGAACCAGCAGGAAAATTATAAGTCGTATTGGTTGTTGCTACACCATCAATAAATGGAGTATAAGGAGAAAACCCAGAAGAGTGATCTGCAGTAATAGTTATACTCCCAGTTGAATCCCCATGACACAATACATCAGATACTGAAACAGTATCAAAATTTAAAATATATAAATCCCAAGCAACATTTACCGTATCTGTAGCCTCACATCCGTTTGCATCTTCAACTGTTAAGATATAATCTGTTCCATTAACTCCTGGATAAGCTAAAGCCGTTTCAGTTGTACTAATAACAAATGGATTTGAAGGAGGCTGAGTAGTCCATGAATAAGTATAAATTGAAGTATCTAAAGTAATTTCATATAACTGGAAGGTCAGACTGCCTGTAAAACCTGAATTAAGTATATAAAATTCATGTATACCATTTCCAATAAAAGGAAATTCATAGATGTGATTTCCTTGATATACATCAGGACTTGGTCTGTGTGTGGTATTTCCATCCATTACCCAATTCATAACAGGTGTTGCTGGTAAAGATGTAAAGTCATAAGCTGCATCATAAACATTCCCTGAACCATCTTGATAAACTCCACTTACTACTAATAGATAATTAACACCTGGAGTTAAAGTATCTGAAAATCCAATTGGTGAATTATTGAAATTTAAAACCTGTGTATTAATAAGACTTGAATCATTCAATGTATTTCCACCAATAACTACTGATGTTAATAAAGTATCTTCACCACAATCAATAACAATATCAGAATCTAACTGAACATATATTGAATCAGGATCAATAAGAGCAGGGAAACTTAGTGAAGATGAAATTGAATTCCCATAATAATCATAAACCATAAGTGAATATGAGCCTTCACATCTATTAACATAAGTTCCAACATGTGACAAGGTGTTGTACCAAGGGGATCCTAATGAATCAATTTTAATAAACCCAGTTACTGTATTTTCCCAAACATAAGTAAAAGGAGGTACTGAATGTGTTCCTACACCATACATTTGCACCCATAATTCACCATCACAAGCACCAAAGCATGTTGGGTGTGTAGTACTAAAATCATCAACTATCAAAGAGTCCCCTGCATTTTTAGGGTGCACATAAACAACTCTAGAACCCAAACAACCATTAGTATCCGTAACATTTATAGTATACCCTCCATTATATTGATTAGAGTAAGATAAAGCATTCTGAACATAACCTCCATTAGCAAAAACAATTAATGCATCATCTAACCACTGAGTAGCATAAGGCTGTGTACCTCCAGTTATTGAATCAATTGTGATTTGACCATCACTAATCCATGGTGCAGAAGTACTATCTGCAGTAGCATAAATTACAATTGGGTCAGGCTGAGATAAGAATAAAGAGTCAGAAGAACAATATGTACCATATGAAGCATCAAAAACAGAAACTAAATAATTATTTGAAGGTAAATTTGGAAATATGAATGACAAGTTATTAGTAAATTGTGGTGTTCCTACTGGAGCTAGAGGATTAGTTGTAAATAACTCAAAAGTATATCTTGGACCAGTGAATAATATCGGGCCAATTGGCAAATTGTTAGTATCTATACTCACCTGAATTACTCCAACACCACCATTACAAGGAATACTGTCAAATACAGAAATATTTACATCACAAGGTAAAAATGCCACATCATAACATTCATCATAAGTACATCCATTTCCATCTGTAATAGTTAGGCAATACGTATTTTCACAAAGTGATGTTTGATTTGTATTAATTCCTGAAGTAGTTGACAAAACAACACCAGCAGTATCCCAAGTAAATGTATATGGAAACTGACCTGTAATTGGATTTACAAAAATAGATCCATTACAAACTGCTGGGTTTGTAATATTATTTACTGTACTATTCACAGTAATCGGATTCATTACTACATTTATTGAATCAGTAGCAATACAACCAGTAGTTGTTTCTGTAGCTGTTAAATAATACATTCCAGAAGAAGTAACTGGATTAGTAAAAGTAGTTGTAGCAGTTGTAGCTATTTGCAAATCAATCGTATTTACACCATCCGTAAGTTGGTAATCAAAACTATATGAACCTGGGTCAACCATAACCATTGCTGCATCCAAATAAACTTCAGAATCACATGAGGTATAGGAATTAGCTATCTGTGCTGAACATGCATTCTGTATTGTAATTGAACCTGAAACACTACAAGCTGGAACATCTGAACTAGCAATAAAATATTTATAAATTCCTGTATCTAAGTTTGAAATTAAATCGCCATTATTCCAAGTCATAATAGTTTGACAAGGAGGGCCTACTGCTGGATCTTCCCAACACAAATAGTAAGGAGCTGTTCCTCCAAATGCTGTAATTGAGGTAGATCCTAGTGTTGAATTTATTATATTTGTTGTTAATACATTTGAACCTAAGACTCCATTTGCAATCACTAAAGTATCATTAGCTGTACAGCCATTATCATAATTTAAAGCTGACAAATAATAAGTACCAACACCTAAAGGAGGTAGTACTACAGAATCAACAAATAAAGTGGAATTTAATAAAATTGTACCAAGAGCATCTGTTAGGACATACTCAGTGCCTAAAACTTGAGATGGGTAAGAACAAGCATTTAAATAAGCAGTAATATTAGTTGTCGTAACTCCACACAAACCCATTGAACCACTATATGAAAAACTTCCTCCTGGGGCTGTAATTGTTAATGTGTCATTTGTCCATGAACCAGTTCCATTATCAACAAATAACAAATTATAAGTTCCTGATGGTGCATTTACAAAAGTATCTGTCAAGGATGTCGTTGTAGTTGGCCCATAAGCGCCAATTCCTGTAGATAAATTAACCCAAGAATAAGTATAATTCCCTACTCCAGCATTTACAGTAGCAATAGCCTGCCCATCATTAGCGTTTACTGAACTTGCTGAAGTTGTTGTAATAATAACCTGTGCATTTACAGTAGCTGAAATAGCTATCCCTAAAAACAGAAAGAGTACCGACTTTATTTTAGTGGTACTTTTTGAAAATTTATTTCTCATAATTTTACTGATATATTTATTCTTCATTTCTCAATTTTATTGAATTTTATCTTCTAAACAATTTTGCAAATATACTCTTATATTAATAAGTACTTATTTAGCATATTATATTTAGCAACAATCTATTTTTAATAAAGCTATTCTATTATTATTTTACTGAATAACTTAACCCCCTCCACTTCAATTTCTACAAAGTACACTCCACTTGCTTTGTTGTTTCTTTTTAAGATGTGTTTATCTGTATTTGTAAGTATGTATTGCTCTAACTGTTTCCCAAATACATCCACTACACTAATTGTAGCCCCATCTACCTCTCTTCCAAAATCAACTGTAGCTTCATCCCTAAAAGGGTTAGGGTAAATACTTAAATCTATTCTCTCTGCATCAACTATTGATGTAGGCTCCTCATACTCAAAACTATTCGATTGACTCACACAGTCATTTGCATCTTTAACAATAACATAGTAAGTCCCATAATTACTAACCGTATAAGTAACACCTGTCCCAACTTGACCTTGCAATTGCTCTCTCCAAGAATAAGAAAAAGGTGCTACCCCTCCTACTGGAGTAGCAGCTGTTAACACATAACCATTCTGAGTAATATTGGCCGTTAAAGCTTGTGGCTGAGTCACCTCAAAAGTATCTACTTCTTGACAATTATTATCATCTGTTATCGTTAAAGTATAAGTTCCTGCTGTTAAATTATTAAACACTGAACCTGTCATTCCTCCAGGATTCCATTGCAAAGCATAAGGACTAGAACCCCCTACTACCTGACCTGCAACTAGCTTACCTGTAGCATTACCATAACAATCAACATCCGTAATAGTAGCGGCTGCCTGTAAAGCCGATAACTCTGTAACACTTACTGTATCAGTAGTAGTACAACCCACATAGTTTTGACCCAAGTTATTCGCATCCGAATAATGAGCATACAATACATAAGTACCCGCCATTAGATTAGTAACTACTGTTGTATCTGATATAATTACTGTATTATTTACATTCTGCCAACTGTAACTGTAGTTTGGATTTGTATTAGGACTTAATACTTGTAAAGATCCTGTTGCTGTTCCATTACACAAAACATGGGTAATAGCTGTAGGATCAATAGTAGCTGTAGTTAATACACTTGTCCCTATTGTTTGCTGATCCACCCCTCCATTAATTACTGAAGAAGGACAGTCATTTGCATCTGTTACAGTTATTGTATAATCTCCTGAACAAATACCAGGAACAATACTGTCATTATTCATAGAGGATGTAATCACATTTCCTGTAGTATTCTCTGTAGCAATACCTACATAAGAACCTACTCCTCCCGTAATGTTTATAGCTATCTCTCCATTACATGCTCCTAAACAGCTCTCATCTGTAGCTCCCAAAGTAGTGAAGTATAAATAAGCAGGTTCTACAAGGTTGATACTCCTATTCACCATACAGTTATTCGTATCTCTAACCGTAACAGAATAAATACCCGCCTCTAAATCAGCTATACTGTCATTATTACTATTAAAACCATTTGGACCATACCACTGATACGCATAAGGAGCATGTGCTCCCCAAGCCATTACCATAGCTTCTCCATCATCCTCACCAAAACAACTTACATCATTACCTCCTACATACTGGATTAATGAAGTCGTCTGTGCATCCATAGTATTCGTTAACGTATCGATATCTCTTGTATCTACTGCTATACAACCTTTCGTATCCGTTACGGTAATCATATACACTCCCGCCAATAAAGCACTAGCAGTTGCTGTAGTCTGAGGGTTAGGAATATTATCATCCCACTCATAAGTATACCCTGGAGTTCCTCCAGAAGCTATACCTGTTAAACTTGCTGTATTTACCCCTATACAATAAGCTAATACTGTCTGATTATCATCTATAGCAATTACTAACTCTGTAGGTTCATGCGTAAATACCGTATCACTTGCAGTACAACCCTTAGCATCCGTAACCACAACTGTATGCAAACCTGGCGTTAAAGTATTAATCGTATCTCCTGTCCACTGTCCATTATCCCAAACAAAAGTATAAGGAGATATCCCTCCTATTGCTGCTGCTGTTGCCAAACCATTATCTGATCCATGGCAATCTATCCAATCCAACTCTGAGGCTTCCATACTCAATGGATCTGGTTCAGTAATAGCAATACTATCCACTACCTCACAACCCAATATATCTCTTGTCGTTACATAATAACTCCCCTGCAACAATCCACTTGCCGTATCTGGCATAGAAAAACCAGTATGGCCATTACTCCAAAAATAAGTATAAGAAGGAACGCCTCCAACACTAGCTATCCAAGCTTCACCATCAGTATAGCCATAACAACTTGCATCCTGAACCGTACTAATCTGGGATTCTATCTCAGGGTTCTCTGTGATTTCAATACTATCCACAACTTCACAACCCCAATCATCTGACAATACAACACTATGATAACCAGCAATCAACTCATCCGCTATGATAGTCATTTGACCATCAGACCAAGTATAACTATAATTCGGCATACCACCACTCGCATACAATCTAGCCTTACCAACACTATCACCATAACAAGCAATACTCTCTATAACAACCATACTATCTATGCTCAACTTTGTTGCTGGCTCTCCAACACTCAAACTATAACTTACAAAACAACCCTTAGCATCATAAACATGTAAATCATAACTACCAACACTTAAACCAGACAAAGTATCTCTATCAAGCCTAACTCCAGAATCTTGTATAGTATCGCCAGTAGAAGACATCCAATAATACTGATAAGGAGCCCAGCTACCCTGCGCGTCTCCAACCAACATACCTGTACTATCCCCCTTACAAACTACACCAAAAATCTGAGGATTACCACTCAAGGACGTCTGGGGAGCAATAACCTGAACACTCGTAAACGTATCACAACCATTAGCATCCATAACCTCTAAATAATAACTCCCTGCTGATAATCCAAAAGCAGTATCGTTCAAACTGAAACTCGTATACGTATCATCAAACCACTCATAACTATATCCAGGTGTACCACCAGAACCAAAACCTACTGCAAAACCCAAATCATCACCATAACACACACTCATGCTACCCGAAACCAAAGCCTGCAACACAAAACCAGGAGCAGTGATTGAAATTTCTTCCTCAATAATACAATTTGCATTATCACTAATTGTAATATCATAAGTACCAGCCGGTAAGTTCTCCCAAACAGAATCCAAAGGATAAGCATTTGGATTTGGAATAGTATTCAAAGAATAAGTAAATGGTGTAATTACAGTACTTATCATATTAATTGCTATCCTACCATCTGTATCGTCCCAACAATTTATATTAGTAGAATTTATATCCAACTCAATAGGCATAATCGTATCAGAAGATGCAGAAGTATTTGCACACAATGATTCCAACTCCATATAGTAATATTTTATTCCTGGAGGTAAGTTATTTGCAGGAATTGAAATAGCATCAGTAGGATAAGTTGCTGTTGTCAGCAAAGTATAAGGCCCACTAATATTGTCAGCACCATAAATAAAATATACAGTTGAGTTACCTGCAAAAGAATGATGATCCCAATTAATGGAAACACTACCTGAGCTACTTTCAGTAACACACTGAAATAAGGGAGCAGGTTGAGTTAAAGCTGGCAATACTGTTATTTTTAAAGTTGCAATCCGAATAGCATTTGCAGGACAGAAGTCATCATAAACTTTTACTAAAAAAGTAAAAATATTAGTTGTGTTCCCACAACCTGCATCTGAAAGAATCTGAGCGCAATCTGTTTGCCAGCTAAAAGTTCCATTTACAACAGCAGGACCAGTAATCGTATCATTTCCATTAACATCAGTAAAAGAAGCACATGGAGGGTTATTACAAGGAGTCATTTGCCCTCCAGATATTACCATTGTTAAATCTTGTGGAATACCGCCAGCATACAAGTCAGAATCATTACCAATAATATCAAAAGTAACTAACTCTCCAGCATTAATAGTGGTTGAATAAGAAGGTAATCCAGATGTACCTATAGTTGGAACCCAAGTCTGACTACCTACAGGAGCTGTTACAACAGGAGGATTGTTCTGCCCACCACTTGCTAAAGATCCACAGTTAATTAACACAGCAGGTATATCCCTAAATATCTCGGCAACTAATTGCCCACACTTATATGCTTTTACACTAATTGTTGTTGCAAAAGTTCCTGCTGTAGTTGAATGATAAGATATCTCTCCTGTTATAGGATCTAACTGAACCCCTCCAGCTACAATTGAAGGAATTGGAGAGTTAAAAGTATAAGGAGCAACAAAAGGAAGAGGTGCAGGAACTGGAGGAGTAGCTAAGGGTGTATATGCTCCAAAAAAATCATCTAATGGCTCAGCCCATTGGTAAGTAATACTATCTAGTTCTGGATCTGATGCATTATGAGAATAAGCGAAAGGGTATCCTGTACAAATAATAGTATTTGGAGACTCATTAAAAATAGGTGAAGAATCAAAGCAAGGCCCAGCCGGAACTTGTAATCCAGAAGAAGGATCAATATAAGGATACATAGAAGCTAGCAGAGTATAACCTGCAGAACTAGGAGCTGTTAGATTAACAACTGAAGTTGGACGACAGCAACTTGCCCAAGTAAAATGCCAGCCCGTAGCAGGTGGTAAACCTGGCAATGCTATGGGTTGTGAAATATAAATATACTCTTCAACAGCTCCTACAGGATTACTAACACAATCCAATGCAGGATAACCACTATTAGCTACATCACAAATAGGGGAAATATCAATTGCTGTATCAAAATCAAGAGTAATAGATGTTACAGCCGCTCCTGCCCCCCACATATCTAAATCCTGAGCTAATTGAGAAAGTGTTATACCATCACAATCCCTATACAATTTCATTGTAAAAATATATTCCCCCTGATTTGGCCCAGACTTAAGACATTGCCAAGTAATCTCCCCACCTAACAGATGAGAAGCATTTGCACTAGAAAATGTAAATAATACAGCTAAAAGTAATATGATTTTTTTCATGATATTCGTATTTTTTACAAAAATACAAAAATATCACCTTATTCCACTAGGCTTAACCTATAATCTTATGCACTCAATTTATCTAAAGAGAGAGACTGAACCTTTCTCTTTAAAAGAATATCCATCTAAACCAACAGCATTCATATTATAGAAGTAAACTGCCTCAGGGAGTTTCTCTCCATTATAACCTCTACCATCCCAAAAACCATCTACTCCACTCCAATGATATACTTTTTGTCCCCAACGGTTAAAAATTTCAACATCAATTCCTTTTAACATCCAATCATCAAAATGAAAAACATCATTAATATTATCACTATTTGGAGAAAAAGAATTAAAAATATCATAACCCTCAACATTAATAATAACACTTGTGGTGTCATTGCACAATGCTGATAAATTACTATTTTGAGCAATCAACTGCACTTCATATTCACCTTGCTGCTGAAAAGCATGAATTACCTCATCATTAAGCTCCTTATTTTCCGTAATTCCATCAGCAAAATCCCAAATAAAATTATCTGAACCAAGAGATAAATTTTCAAAAAAAGCAGTAAAACTTTCCCTTCCTAGAGCATCATTTACAATAAAATCAGCCACCACTTTATCAGGCTGAGAAACTATAATTTGAGTATCAACTTCACAAGCATGATAATCAGTAACATGAAGCATTAAGCTTGAGGCATACAAATCATAAATTGACAATAAAATTGACTGCACAGCATTACCCTGCTCTAACACTATATTGCCTTCCAACAACTGATATTGATAAGGAGATGTTCCACTCAAAATTGTCAAATCAATTATTCCATCATCTGATTGATAGCAACTTAAATCGTGTATATTAGTTTGAGCAATAATTTTACCTGGCTCACCTAATTTAATCCCCAACAAAGTATCAGAATTACAAGCGTTACCGTCAATTGCCCACAATGCGTAATCACTTGCCAATAAATTAGAATAGACAGCCGAGTTACCAGTTATAGTACCACTCTGATCATCTGAAATAACATAATTCACATAAGGTGCTGTCCCTCCAAAAGCAGTCACAATAAGTTCACCCTCACTTTCACCAAAACATTTATTATTTTCAACACTAATAACTTCTAAATAGAATTGAGAAGGTTGGGAAATCGTAATTGTATCAATAAAAGGACCGCAAAAGAAACTATCAGTAACTCCCACTAAGTAAGTCCCTTCTACTAAACTATCTGCAAAACTTCCATTTGCAACAGTGTCATTTGAAAGGTTCATCCAGCTAATTGCATAACCACCACCATAAAAAGGCATTCCTCCAATAATTTGAATACTTGCATCACCATCCTCAGAACCAAAACAACTTGCACTACTAATTACCAAATCACTTGACTGAATAGGGTCTGTCAAATAATCAATAACAATTGTATCAGAGACTGTACACCCAGCAGAGTCAGTTAACCTAACTGTATGAGAGACTGCTGACAAATTATTAATAACTGCAATAGTATCAGAAGTAGGAACCCATAAATAACTAAAACCTCCAAGCTCACCATCAGCACTTATAGAAATGAATCCGTCATTACCCCCATAACAACTAACATGCTTTACACTATCCAAATTTATGGTAAGCTTATCATATTCCTCAAGCAATATCTTAGCAGAATCTGTACAACCAAATACATCATGAACCACTATATTATAAGGTAAAGCAATAAGATTTGTAAACACATTATTAGAACTTTGAGTAACTCCATTATCAATAGAATACTGATAAGGAGAAACTCCTTGAGAAATATTAATTTGTATCATCCCATTTGCAGCTCCATAACACATAGGAGAATTTCCTAACACTACCGAATCTAACAATAAAGGAATAGCAGCATTATGAGCATCAACTACCGTCATATTTATTGTACCCCATGAAGGAGAAGCAACACAGCCATAAGTATCAGAAACACTTATTGTAATAGTATCATAAGTAAGATTCATCATAGTATCACCATAACCAAAACCACTTACTCCTGAATTCCCAATCCAAGAATAATTATAAGGAGCTGACCCTCCTGTAATTTCCAGAAAAATTTGCCCATCATAAGTTACCCCCATACAAGTTTCAGATATTTTTCCGCTTTCAATAATTTTAAACAACAATGTATCTGGCTGAGTAATCAGTGAAGATCCAGTAACCGTGCACCCAACAGAATCAGTAACAATTACCGTGTAGTTATTTGGAGACAAACTATCAGTAGTTTGAGTAGTATCGGCATTACTCCATAAATAAGAGTACGCCCCCATACCTCCATGTGAAAAAATAGTAATCACACCATCATCATAACCGAAACAAGTACTATTATCAACTACAAAAGAATCAATATACAATGAAGAATCTGATATCAGAACAGTATCTCTTACCACACAAGCATTTGCATCCAACACTTGCACTTCATATTCTCCAGGGCATATTCCTAAAAAAGTACTATCAACACCTATTACTCCAGAAGGAATATTAGTATATATTTCATTAATATAATATTGATAAGGAGAAACTCCTCCAGTTGGTAATCCATCTAAAGACAAACTTCCATTACACTGTCCATTACTCATACAATATACTGCAGATGGAGTAGGTTTGTTATACACAATTGGGGCAGGTTCATCAATGTATCGTACTAATGAAGAATCAATACAAGTACCCGATTTTGAGGTTGCCACCACCCCATAATACCCTTTTACTAATTCATTAAAATAGGAACCGGTATCAATGGCTATTTGAGGGTTAAATAAAGTATAACGCCACAACACATAATTATAAGAGCTATCTGGATAATAAACCTTAAACGTTCCGTTTGTATCGCCATTACAAACAATGTCAGTAGCTTGCGTCATCATATTTATATTTGGAACAGAATCTACACCAACATAAACACCAATACTATCAATACAAGCATTTGTATCTTCAATATGCACTAAATACTCCCCTCTGTATAGTCCAGAAAACTCAGCTGAATCTTGCCAAGACAACAAAGTGTCAATAGAATATTTAACAATTGCATTAGGATTATCAGCAAACACAATAATCTGCCCATCATCACCAAAACAACTTTCATTAATTATATTTACCGTATTAATTATTGGATTAGGCGTAACCTCAAGAAAAAGCAACCCATAATTTGTCACACAGGAACTATCATCCTTTACTACTAAATCATAGTTTCCAGAAGGTAAAGAATCAACCAGAACTGTATCATTAAAACCAACAGTATTATATGTAAACCCTCCATCAATTGAATAGTAATACGGTGCATCTCCCATAACTGCAGAAATTTTAAAACTTCCATCTCCTCCTCTGCAACTTTCAGGACTTTCACTAACTGATAACTGAATAGAATCCGTGCACGGCAAAACAACACTAACACTATCGCATTTATTAGCAGTACAACCATTATTATCAGTAACCAATACACAGCATTGACCTGTGCATTGCGCTACTGCAGTACTTGTCGTTTGCCCATCACACCACATATAAGTATAGGGAAAAACACCTCCAGACACAGAGGACTGAATAATACCATCACAAGTAGTATTTCCTGTAGCATTTGTAACAAGAGTTGAAATAGTAATTGGAGCTGGTTCTGAAATTACAATATTTGGAAAAGTAGAGTCTGTACAACCAACATTATCAGTAATTAAAATACCATAATCACCTGCAGGAATATTAGAAAATTCAAATAGCGTATCAGATGACAAGTAAGTAAAGGTTCCTGAACCATCTAAAAATTCAATACTATAAATAAAAGGTGGCACTCCAAAAACACCATTAATCATGATAGATCCAGTACTTTCAGCATTACATAACACATTAGATATACTATCATTTCCATAACCACAAAGGTTATTAGCAACCAAATCAAAGAAAGCAGAATCAACAACACAACCAAACTGATTGCTAGCTACTAAAAAGTAATTACCCGAACTTAAACTAGTAATATCCTCTGTTGTATCTCCATTAGACCAAGCATATGAATAAATAGAATTTGGGTTTCCTGAGATATTCACGTCAATCAATCCATCATTACTAATTAAACTACTTGGATTAACTACTAATATTGTATCAACAACATCTTCAGGAGGATTTACAACCATTGTCAAATATTCCTCAATAAAAAGTGGCGGAATAGTTGTGCTATCACTTAATATAACTTTGTAATTCCCAGCACATAAACTTGGAAAATTAAATAAAGACCCTGTTCCTGATGACACCCCAAGCTGAACCCAGAAATTAGTAACCGGATTCTGCCATAATAATTTTAATTCAACATTAGTAGGAGGAGATGTTTGATCAATATATATATCTATATCACCATTACACTCACCAAAACATATAGACCCAGTAGAATTTGAAAATGGATAATAAATTGATTGAGAATAAATATCCGAATAAATAAATAGCGACATTACAAAAAATACTACTAACAATAATTCTTTTTTCATATATTTTTTCAATTAATAAGAGAAAACCTCTAATTCACAAACATACAAAATTTTATCAACAAGCTAAAAATCACAAAAGAATAAATGTACTTTTGGTGTCCTTTAAAAATACTATGGAAGATTATTTGCAAAAACTAAATACCGAACAAAGATTAGCAGTACAACACCTGAAAGGACCATTAATGGTAATTGCTGGTGCAGGATCAGGAAAAACAAGAGTACTCACTTACCGAATAGTGCATTTACTGAAATCAGGCGTTAATCCTCATAATATTCTATCCCTAACTTTTACCAACAAAGCATCTAAAGAAATGCGAACAAGAATTGAAAATATTGCTGGACAAAGTGATGCAAGGAACTTATGGATGGGAACTTTTCACTCAGTATTTTCTAAAATTTTACGCTTTGAAGCCGAAAAACTAAACTACCCTTCTAACTTTACAATATATGATACTGACGATTCTAAAAGCTTAGTGAGAAGTATAATTAAAGAACTCAAACTAGACAAAGACATTTACAAAGTTGGTGTAATCAGAAATAGAATTTCTTCCCTAAAGAATAATTTCATTACCCCAGCAGGATACAACAATAAAGCAGAATTAGTACAAACTGACAAAATAGCTAAACGAACAGAATTTGGAAGAATCTACCAAATGTATGTACAAAGATGTGAAAAAGCATCTGCTATGGATTTTGATGATTTGCTATTAAAAACTTATCAATTATTAGAAAACCATCCTGATGTATTGCTAAAATATCAAGAGAAATTCAAATACATATTAATTGATGAGTATCAAGATACAAACCATGTGCAATACCTCATCATTAAAAAGCTAGCAGCATTAAATGAAAATATCTGTATTGTTGGAGATGATGCTCAAAGTATCTATGCTTTTAGAGGAGCAAACATTCAAAATATATTAAACTTTAAAGTTGATTATCCTGATTACAAAACCTATAAGTTAGAACAAAACTACAGATCTACTTCTACAATTGTAGATGCAGCAAATAGCATAATAAAACACAATGAAAAACAGCTAGAAAAAAATGTTTGGACAGACAATAATAAAGGAGACAAAATTATAGTAGTAAAAACAGGGAGTGATAATGATGAGGGTAGGCTTGTAGCTAATACTATTTCAGATGTCCAAATACGCCAACAAGCCCATCATAAAGATTTTGCAATTTTATACAGAACTAATGCTCAATCCAGATCGCTTGAAGAATCACTCAGAAAAAGAAATATCCCATACAAAATATATGGAGGACTTTCTTTTTACCAAAGAAAAGAAATTAAGGACTTATTGGCTTATTATCGCTTGACTATCAATCCAAATGATGAAGAAGCTTTCAAGAGAATAATCAACTACCCAACAAGAGGAATTGGAGCAACAACAATTCAAAGGCTTAATATATTTGCTAATGAGCACAACAAAAGTATTTGGGAGGTCATTAATCACCTTGGAGAAATTGAAATTAACATTAATAAAGGGACACAAGGAAAGCTAAAAGAATTTGCTTTAATGATTAATAATTTCATTATTAACTCAAGAAAAAAAGACGCTTACATTGTTGCAGAGGAAATCGCAAAATCAACAGGACTATTTAATGATCTATATACTGACAAATCACCTGAAGGAGTCAGTAGATTTGAAAATATTCAAGAACTATTAAATGGTATAAAGGATTTTAGCGAAACTGCTGAAAAAGGAGTAAATAAGTTATCCGATTTCATGGAAGATGTAGCACTCCTAACCGATCAAGATAAAGAAACAGAAGAAGACTTTAATAAAGTTACCTTAATGACAGTTCATGCAGCAAAAGGACTAGAATTTCCTTATGTATTTGTAGTAGGGCTAGAAGAAAACCTATTCCCAAGTATGATGAGTGGAGAAAGCCAAGAAAATCTTGAAGAAGAAAGACGACTATTTTATGTTGCCATAACAAGAGCCGAAAAAAGACTATTTTTATCCTTTGCATCCTCTCGCTTTAAATGGGGACAATATACAGACTGTGTACCAAGCAGATTTATAAGTGAATTAGATGATAGCTTCTTAGAAAAACACGAATTAGCACCAAAAAAGAGACAAGATTCTAGTCCTCATAAAATTTACGCTAAAACTAAATTTAACAAAAAAGAATACTCTGCACCTACCAAAAAATTTATTCCTCCAAAGAACTTAACCAACCTAAATAGAGCCAAGAACATAAGCATAAACGCAAGTGATCTAAGCAAAATACAAACAGGAATGAAAGTAAAACATGCCCGATTTGGAGAAGGAAAAGTACTTACTATTTCAGGGTATGGAGCTGATAAAAAGGCAGGAGTATTTTTTAATGGAATTGGACTAAAGCAGTTACTTTTAAAATTTGCCAAGTTGGAATTAATAAAATAATCACTATATTTGGGAATTAAATATGAAAAAAATCTTTAATTTTCTAAAATCACTAGCACTTTTCACTTTTACAATTGGATTAAATGCACAAGAGGTAAAAGTTAATGAGCTACTTAGCAAAGCCGATATTCATTTTGAAAATGGAAATGATAGTGCTATTCATTACACAAGTCTAGCTCTAGAACTTTCTATAAAGAATAGCGACAGAAAAGGAGAAATGAATAGTTTATTTCAGGTTGCTAAAAACAAATATGACAGAGGGGATTTAGCAAATTCATTGGAAGCAGCTTATCAATCGCTTGCAATTGCAAAAACAATAAAAAGCTATACAGGGAAAACTGCTGCCCAAAATACTATTGCTAAAATTCATAATAAAAACAAAGAATTTGAAAAAGCAAAACTACTCACAAAGCAAAATATAAGCTTAGCAATACACGAGAATGATTCAATATCACTTGCTATATTCTATGAATTTTATTCATCACTATATAGAAGCTTAGGAATAATAGATAGCTCACTTTTTTACATTAATAAAGCCATCCAAATTAATAAAACTCTTAAGAATGACCGATCACTAGGATTTATCTATAACAACTTGGGAATCTTTCATTTTAGTAACGGAAGGAATGATTCATCTTTATACTATTTTCATAAATCCTTAGCAATAAGAATACTAACAAAAGATATTAAAAATCAAATACAATCAAAAAATAATATTGGTTATATTAACCTGCAAATGGGAAATAATAATTTAGCCATTTCTCTTTTTAAAGAAGCCATAGAACTTTGCAGAAAACACAATTCAATAACTTACCTTGACCTTTCCTACACCAACTTAAGTGAGGCATACGAACAACTAGGAATGCATAAAAACGCATTAACTTCATTCAAAAAATACAGCAACTTAAAGGACAGTGTAAATGGCGAAAAAGTAAAAGAAAGGATACTACAATTTGAAACTGAAATAAAACTACTAAATGAAAAGGAAAAACGGAACAGCCTAAACAACAAACTTGCACTAGAAAAGGGTTTACAGAGGAAACAAAATATCTTAATTATTCTTTTATTAATTATCCTAATCGTAACAATAGTAGCATTAAGAGTATCAAAAAGAAGAGCCCTAGAAACGCTACTTGAAAAAGAAAAAACAAATGCGGCTAAAGCAATTATTGATGAACAAGAAAAGATTAGAGAAGAAATTGCGCAAGAATTACATGATGGTGTAGGGGGTTCATTAGCAGGAGTAAAACTAAGTCTATCTAATTTACAATCAGAAAATAAGTGTCCAAAATTGTTAGAAGAAATTGAACATATTGAAACAACATATCAAGAAATAAGGAATATCTCACGTAACTTAACCCCAGTATCCTTTCAAAAAAATAGCCTTTGCACTACTATTGGAAATTATTTACACCGTACTTTTCCTAATTTAGAAATTGGAGTTTGCTTTCAATGCTACCCTCAAGAGGAAATAAATAAGTTAGCTTACGACCAAAAAGTATGTGTATATAGAATAATACAAGAACTAGCAACCAACATTCAAAAACACGCACTTGCCAGTAATGTAAACATAGACTTAACTGGGCATGAAAGTCATCTTACTATTCTGGTGGAAGATAATGGGAAAGGATTTGATACGAAAAAAATGGGAGAAGGAATTGGCTTTAGCAACATCCAAAAAAGAATAACGCTCTATGATGGGAAAATTGAAGT
>Ga0206131_10002418_pt1 | contig 22612 bp, 26 predicted proteins | sample Helgoland_Spring_FD_148636 | JGI IMG/M metagenome (GOLD analysis project Ga0206131, IMG submission 148636) | Pelagic subsurface seawater microbial communities from Kabeltonne, Helgoland, North Sea - Helgoland_Spring_Bloom_20160517_1 | ecosystem: Environmental > Aquatic > Marine > Epipelagic ...
GGCTGGATTCCACCCAGAAACTCAGTACATTAGCTTTAACGTTTCTAACTTAGAACTGTGATTCTAAATATTAATTAGAATTTAATACAATATAAGGAAAGCCCGCGAATGCGGGCTTTCTTTTTGTGCATACTTTTCACATAAAAACAATGATATATAGAAAAAGCAATAATAAATAATATTTACAAATTATGAAATTAAGTTCAAAAATTAAAATGTTTGAGGAGTTTACTTCTGCTGAGAAGAACACTGAAACAGCAATCGATTCAAAGGGTGCAGTAACTACTACACCAACTACTACTATTCTAGATGACGTAGATCATATTCTAGGAGATTTAGAGACTTTATCTAAGCAGATTGATGAAGATATCGAAAATCTTATGTCAGAATTTGATTCAATTAATGAAGCTGAAGGATTTATGGATAGAATCATGAAAGAAATTAAATCTGCAAAAGCATATGGCGTACTTACTGCAAATTACAGAAAATATTTAAGAAATAAAAACGCAGCAGAAATTGCAAAAAAACAAGCAGAGTACAAGTTCGAAGAAGAAAAGGATAAGCATACTAAAGATAGAGAAGATATGATTAAGCAAAAATTCCAAAATATGCTTGATAAAGTTAGTCAAAGTAATAATAAGCCATCCGTTAAATCTGCTAAAAAGGATAAAATAAGAGATGCCAAAATGCAAGCCCTAGGATTTGTAAAAAAGGGTGATGAGTATGTAAAAGACGAAAAGGCAGGAGACGCTCTAAAAAGAGAGCTTGAATTAGCTAAAGCTAAAATGACCAAAAGACATGATAACGAAATTAGAGATAGAACCGAAGCAATAACAGAGTTAGGAGCTGACAATACTATCGAAAGCGAGCTAATGAAAAAAAGATGGAGTATTAGAAAGCTAGAAATAGACGACGAAGAATTTATGAATCATCTAGATGCTATGGCTGAAGTAGATCTTGAAAATATAACAGATGAAGATAGAAAAGAAAGAATCAAACAAAGCACAAAACAAAAAGCAAATGAGAATAAAGCAGAATTTGATAAAAGATTAAGAGAAAGAGAGCAAGAACTTCAAGATATTCAAAATCAATATGATCAGCAAGACGATAATGCGTCCCAAAAAGAAAAAGACGCAAGAAAAAAGATCAAAGATTTATTAGATGCACATAGAAATTATTTAAATAGGATTTCAAATACCGATTTTAATAATTTAACTGAAAACGATATTACTGATATTGGAAAGAAAAAGAAGACGTATACTGAAGCAAAAGATAAAGTAACGGTAAATGTATATAAAGCTTCAGAAAGCGGTATGGACGATGAAACAGCAACAGATATGGAAAATAGCATGAGCGATATGCTTACGACTTCTATAGCTCCTTACAAAACAAAAGTTCGCGGCATGACTAAAAACTCCAATTCCACACCACCGCCGCCCGCACAGTAAAATAATTAAAGACGGCGTTTAGCGCTCTTCTTTGCAACTTTAAGGAACTCCTGTCTCTCATTGAGCAGGAGTTCTTTGCATTTCTTGCGAAACTCAATTGAGCTTTTAAGTATACGACTGTCCACCATTGGGGCATTCAAAGTATCGTGATATTCTGGATGGACAAAGTTTTCCAAATCAAAATTCATAAACTTAGCTTTAATAGGTCTTAGGCTTATAGCGCATTGCCAATCTATGTAGTTGGTCACTTCCTTAAACTCTTCTAAGCTGACAGGCTTCTTATTTTCCCAGTCATAATAAAGCCTAACTGAGGCTGCATCGCGCTGACCGGGCCTTTGCATCTTTATGGCACACTCTATAAATTGATCACTTTGTGCCCATCTCTTAATATATCTATTCTCTACTAAAAATTTACGATGTGTTTTTAATAGATTTCTTAAGATGATTCCGTATCTATTTTTAGGATATGGTCCATTTGTTCTTTCTATAACAATATTCCTCCAATTTTTCATATATTATTTATCGCATTAAACAAAGTAGCATTTTTACATATAAGATACAAAGCTAATTATATGAAGTCCATCAACCAACTATTTACAGAGAAATATAGACCACAAAACCTAGAAGAACTTATTTTGCCAGATCGAGTGATGGGTAAGTTTAAAGACGGTTTAGTTCAAAATATGTTGTTTGCTGGTTCACCAGGTACGGGTAAAACCTCTACTGCAAAAGCAATCGTTAAACAATTTAAACTACCTTACTTGTATATTAACGCGTCAACTGATACGTCAGTTGATGTTATTAGAACTAGAATCATTGACTTCTGTTCTACAGTGTCTATTATGGACGCACCGGGAGCTTTTAAGGTTGTTATCTTAGATGAGGTCGATGGAGTCAGCGATCAATTTTTTAAAGCTCTTAGGGCTACTATGGAACAGTTTGCAAGTAATAGTAGATTTATTGCGACATGTAACTATATTAATAAAGTCCCGGATCCAGTATTAAGCAGATTTGAAGTTATTAATTTCGACTTTGACAAACAAGAAGAAAGTGAACTAACTAAGAAATATATTAAGCGAGTTTATCATATTTGTAAAGAAGAAGGATTAACTATTCAAAAAGATGCTTTGGTTGAATTCGTCCGTCGTAATTTTCCAGATCTTAGATCAACTTTAAATAAACTTCAAGGTTTCAAGACGCAAGGCACAGACAACATTACAGTTAATGATGTTAAGCGATTTAACTCCGTATTTAAAGATGTCTTTGAACTTATTTTTAAAGAAACAGATCCGGCTAAAAATTACCAAATGTTAGTTAGTAATTATTCTAACCGAGTTGACGATGTACTTCAGTCACTTGGCGCAGAATTTATTGAATACATAAACCAAGAACAAACACAATGTAGCAAACATATACCGCAAGTTATTATCTCAGTTGCTAATCACCAAGCTCAAAGAGTTCATGTAATTGATCCAGTAATTACGATGCTAAGTTGTGTATATGAAATACAAACCGTAATACGTTCGTAAATAAGTGTTAAAATATTTTTATATTTGATAGGAATTAGTTATATTTAACTGTAAAAGAAACAAATGAAAGTGGGAAAACATACTCTATTAATTGACGGAAACTATTTCGTCTTCAGCCGGCTTTTTGTAATGCCGAAACCAAAATCAGGTAAATTGTTAGGTGACGATAAAGCAAAGTCCCAATTCATGCGCAAGCTTGCTATTGACTTCGCATCAGAAATGCGTAAACTTAATGCATTTGTTGATGATGTAGTTGTTGCAGTTGATGCTAAATCATGGCGTAAGGATCTATATCCTGAGAGTGATTATAAAGGCACCAGAAAGCAATCGTCTGATGTTGATTGGAATGCAGTATATAGTACATACGAACAGTTCCAGGAGATTCTAAAGACTAAAGGTGTAACCGTTCATCAAACACAGGGTGCAGAAGCAGATGATGTTTTGTTTGGTTGGTCTGCAATGCTTAATGGCCGAGGAAAATCATGTATTGTTTGGACAGGCGATAGAGACTTAATTCAATTAGTTAACTATTCAGAAGCAAACGACGCTCATACGCTTTGGTACTATAATACTCGTAAAAGTTTGTATGCCTTTGAAGGTTTTAATAAAGAAATGGAATCTTCAGCTTCGTTGGATATGACCAACGATGACATGTTATTTAACATGGGAGGTCAGCATATGTCAAGAGATCGTTATCAAGGTGATATTTTACAATGGATTAAAGATAATAAAATTACTATAACAGAAGTAGACTGTGATCTATTCATTCTTCAAAAGATTTTGACAGGTGATAAATCAGATAATATTCCATCTGTAGTAACTTGGCAGAAAGAAATGAAAAGCGGTAAGCTTCGTAATTATTCTATCACTGATAAACAAGCTGAAAAGATTATTGCTCAATTCTTAAAAGAAAAGGATGAATTTGCAATCGATCATCTATTTTCTTCAGAGGTTAAGTCATCTATTTGTGATATTATCTATAGGGTTATTGGTCATAGCAATCCGGCTTTGATCCAGGCTAATTTCAATAGTAATATTTCTTTGATGTTGCTACACACTAAAACCATTCCCGATTCTATTCAAAATGCAATCTATGAAAAGATTGATAATGAATGGGAAGGAGCCATTGATAACATGTCAGTTATCTTAGATAAAGATTTAATTTTAGAAGGCACGCATTGGCTAAAAGCCAGTTCAGCTCCATCTTCAATGGATCCATTCGCAGGTATTGATGTTCCTAAAGAAGAGCCCATTAAAAGAGTTAAAGGTAAAAAAATCAAAGAAGATTCAAACCCAAAAACTAAAAAACTTACAGATTTATTTTAATTATGAATTTAGCAGAACATATGTATATTGAAGAGATATTAGCAGAAGCTAACGCATTTGGTTTAAAGGATGAAGTTCAACGATATGCCAATAGGTTTTTAAAAGAAGGCCATGATTGTGAGACTGCATATAGTATGGCATATTATGAATGGTGTAAATAAACTTTACGCTTTATTGATGTATAATATATATGCTAGATGAAACTAAACTTTTTGATTTTGTGAAGATAATGTTCACAAAAAAATCAGATTATAATAAAATAAAACAACATAGCAAAAAGAGACATCATTTTATGATCAATCGTTTTTTTGCAATTAAATATCCTTCTAACGCCAATGCGTTTAATCTTAATGGAATAGATGGAGCTTCAGTCGTTGACTGTTGGTCATTGGTTTCTAGTCGATTTAAATCTGTACCTGGTTGGTTTTACACCAAAACTAAAAAAGCACCTAAGCAAAAGGCTGATAAATACATTCCTAGCGAAGAAGCCATTCAACTATATCTAGATAAGAATGAAATAGGTAAAAGAGAGTATCAAGAGATGCTTGATTTTGCAAAGAATGACTTGTTTGATGACCTTAAAAATATCGAACAACAAATTAATGTTTACGGAAAATAAAGATACATTTTCAGAAGTTGTAGATATTACACTTTATAGATACAATTCTGTTGATAATAAAATTTGGGGAATACTTAAAGGATTTGATTCTCATAAGAAATTAAGTAAACATTCTATTTTAATTTCTTCCGATTCTCTTAAAGCTATACTTTTAGCTAATTTTAGAAAAGAAATTAATAGGGTTGAATCTTTGCATAGTTCAGTTGTTCATAAAGAAGCGACCTCAATTTACTTTTTATGGAAAATGTTAGAAGATCTTATAGGTTTAAGATGGGTCAAATTTACTCTTAATTCTAACGTTTCTTATAACAGAGTAGTTGACATAGATGATATGAAAACTATTAAATATTCAGTTAAGGTAGTTAGAGGAACCCTTAGGACTTTTGATATATTTAGTAAAGCTCAACTTCCATTAGTTAATATTATACTTAATAAAGCTAAAGTAATGAAACATGGTCAACAGTTTACTATTATAAAAACCGATGATCTAAGCACTAAATTGGACATATTTTTGGCTACAAATAATTCTAATGAAATTGTAATGCCAGTTAACGTAATTTTACAAGAAATAGAACCATATCAAACAGATAATCCAGAGCTTCTCCTGGTGACTGATTTCGACTAAGATATATAAAGAAAAGTCGAAATAATATGGGAAAGAGAGAAGGCCTAGTTTATCTTGTAGTTACATTATGGGTCATATTAGGAGCTTTAGGCGTATTCAAAGATACTAGCCTATCGGAATTATCTGTTTACTTTGGATCATTAACTGCATATGTTGGCATATATGTTTGGTCAGAAACTAAAAAACCTTCTATAAAAACAAGCGTATTTAGAAAAGGACCTACTTCGAGAAGAGAAGCTATGATTTACATAGTAACTTTACTATGGGCGCTTGCTGGAGGATTTACAATGTGGTATAATCAAAATTTAAACGAAGTTACCATTTATTTTGTTTCTCTTTCTGGTTTTGTAACTAGTTGGATTCTAGGTGAAGTATATAAGCCTGAAGATGATATTAAGAAAAATATAACCAAAGTATAATGGTAACTGGTTACACCGCAACTGAAATTGGAGATGTTCTAATAGCTAGGCTTAAAGAACCATATAGTGGAATTCTTAGGGTATTAGGTTGGACTATTGTCGCTGGACTTTCTACAAGTAGAACAAGAAATATTACCCTCAATTTTACAGCAGGTTCTAATGTTGTGGCTTCATCTGCTAGTTTTTCTTTTAATATTGGTGAAAAAATTATAGTAGGTAATCAATACTTTACAGTTAATTCTCTATATGATACTATTACGGGAGAGTTTGAAATATTAGAAACTCCAACATTTAGCGGTGATTCACTAAAGGTATATGAAGAACCTAATGCAAACAATTTGTTTGTTTATGAATATAGATGGTCTCAAAATAAAGAGGCCAACGGAGGAGAAATGTCTGAGTTTAGACCACTAAATGAAGGTACATCAAATGGAGACATCATGTCTATTAACTTTAATTCTGAGCTTCCTCTTTGGTTAGATATACGAGCTACTGTTGATCGAATGTCTGGTAACGGAGTCACTGATTCTTTAAGTATATTGAGCGTTACATACGAATTAGAAACAGAGAATGGAACAATAGAAGCATGTCCTCAATTTTGTGGAGAATGTGAAGATCCATGGGCATTTGTTGGGTGTGAAGGTATAACTGTAGAATGTGAATCTAACTTATTTAATCCATATGAACTTAAAAGGCCAGTTAACTTATATAAACAAATAACCGATGTTTCTACTTCTATTTGGGGACATGAAGTAAGGTATTTTAGAGTAGAGCCAGATACTAGAACAAAGGACGTAATATTAATGGAATATTCTTTATATAGTGTTGTAGAAGAGGGTTCAGTTAAAATTATGGTGCCAGATAATGAATTTCCAACTGAAGAATTTAACTATGACATCTTTGGAATGGGCTTTGAAGAGTTTGAAATCCATATTACTGAAAATGAATTTAATAAAACATTTGGATTAGGACCTTCTCCAAGAAGTAGAGATTACTTATTCTTTCCATTTAACAACAGAATGTATGAAGTTTCTTCTGTTGTTTTTGCAGATGAGTTTAATAGAAGTTTGACGTATTGGAAAGTCATGCTTAAGAAATATGAAGATAGAACTTCTAGTATTCATACCGATACAACAGTTGAACAGACCGTTGATGATTTAGTAGTAGGCGTAGAAGAAGTTTTTGGAGAAGAAATTCAAGAAGAGTTTGATAAGGTTACAAAACCTCAACAATATAAAACAGTATTCCACGTTGTACAAGATGGAATTAGAGCAGCTATACACAAGCAGCTTAAAATAGCTGATGTTGATTTAAGAAATAGATGGACTGTGGTTTCTAGAAACTATTATGACTTAACAACAGCTACTAATAAAGTATTTAATCAAACTACTCAAAGAAATGATAATGTATTCGATGAAGCTATTATTTATAATTTAAACTCTTCTTTAACAGAGGATGCTAACATAGCATACACTGCTTGGTTTAAACCAATCTTAAACACAACATTCCAAACAGTGCATCAAACTTTGATTAATGGATTAGATGGAGATAAGGGCATTTTAATAGAAACTTCTAGACAACAATTTAGAATTACTCTCAATGATCAGATTTATACATATGATTTTGGAAATATAGACAATTCAGAAAATCCATTTTTTGAAGCCAGTGATTCAACTTGGTATTCAATGGTTGTTAATATAAGTAATCAGTACAATGAAATGTCGGTTAACATATATAAACTTAAAGATGAAGTAAACGAGGGATTACCTCAAAACTCACCTAATAGATTAGAGTCTGTATTTACTGAATTAACTACCATTCCAGCTAATTTAACATGGGAGACTAGTAAACAGTATAATTTACAAGGAGGATACATGTGGATGACAAACATTAGAATATTTACCAAAACAATTGGATCTGATCAACATCAAAATGTTCTTCAGCAATATGTTGTTAGAGATTCGCATATAAACATCTTAACAGATAATGCTATTCCAAGTATTATGTTAAGAAAGTATAGTTCATCTAGGTAATTATTCCTTTTTTAATATAGAATAATTTACTAGATATATAGAATATAATATCATAATATGAGTGAAAAGAAACAAACCATTTCAGAGCAAGCTGACGAGATAAGAAGAGAGCTTGATAATTTAATAGGAGACAATGATGATTTGGATGTAGATTCAGATCCTACTGATTTACCTATTATAAACCAACCTTCAACTCCTATGGTTAACTATGCTGAATTAAAGGGTAAAGCCAGTAAGCAAGCACAAAAAACTATTACTAGTCTCATGAAGTTTTATCTTGATGCTGACATCATAGAAAAAGACGAGTATATTAAAGCTAAAAAGCAAATGGATGAAATGACCATGGCTTCTTTAATTTATCAATTACAAGCTGGAGAAAAAGCGTTAACAACTTTATTAGAAACTATTGATGGTGGTGAATTAGCACCGAGAATGTTTGAAGTATTAGCTACTTTGCAAAAATCAATGCTTGATATTATTAAATCACAAACTATGTATTTGATGGCGGCTGAAGAATCAACTAAAAGAATTGCACGTGACGCAGAACTTTACAATAAAAGAGTAAACGATTCTGAAATAGAAAAGGCAATCGGTGGAGAAGAAGCTGGTAATGTAATGAGAGGTACTAAAGACCTAATGGCAAAGATACAAATGGGTATAACAAACAGCGACGAAGATATAGAAGATATAGAAATAGAAGAGATAGATGAGTGATTACGTTGGAGATAATAAATGGATTCCTAGAGGAGAAAGTTCAGTAGATTCTGAAAGATTAATTTGGTCTACAAAGCAAATTAATGATCTTTTATTAGCACTTGATCAAGGATATAGACCAAAGGTTAAGATGCCCTTTTATGAAGGTAAACAATTTCTTAAAAAAGGTAATATTGTTTTTGATTACACTGATGAAGAAATAACAGAATTAGCTAGATGTGCTACTGATATAAATTATTTTGCTGAAAAATATGCAGTTGTCATGACAGACGAGGGCATTCAACAAGTAAAACTACGTGATTATCAAAAAGACATGTTAAAAAACTTTCAAAATGAAAGATTTAATATAGTACTTGCATCTAGACAGATGGGTAAAACAGTAACAGCTAGTATTTTTAATGCATGGTATCTAACATTTAATCATGATAAAAATACACTTTTACTAGCTAACAAATCTGAATCAACTAAAGAAATTATAGATAAAGCTAAAATAGTTATTGAGAATTTACCATTCTTTATGAAGCCTGGTATAATTAAGTACGACGTCATGAACGTTAAATGTGATAATGGATGTAGACTGGTAGGACAAGCAACAACAGCTAAAGCGGGTATTGGTTTTACTATACATAACTTATACTTGGACGAGTTTGCACATATTCATCATACCATTGTTGACTCATTCTATGAAAACGTTTATCCTACACTATCTGCTTCTAAAATATCCAGAATTAATATTACTTCTACACCAAATGGATTTAATAAGTTCTATGAAATATATGCTGCTGCTGAGAGAGGAGATAATGAATATAGTGCTATAAGAATAGATTGGTGGCAACATCCAGATAGAGACGATGCATGGTATGACAGAGAATTAAAAAATCTTGGTTCTATTGAAGCATTCAACCGGCAATATGGAAACGAGTTTGTAAGTTCATCTAACCTTCTACTAGATCCAGCAGACATGAAGGTTATGAGAAAAAGAATGAAACAGTTTGTTTGGCATGATATGGAAGAATTTGACTCAGCTAAACTTGATACTAAAGGCTTTTTAGGTTTTCACCCTGACTTCGATACAACAGATGCGCGCAACGGAGAAAAGTTTTGGCTATTTTCAGTAGACATTGCGGAAGGAAACGGAGGTGATTGTTCTGTAATTAATATTTTCGAAGTTAAACCTATGGAAGATGACGAACTAAATAAAGTCATAAATCCTGGTGCAATGTATGATTTTTTTAAGATAGATCAGGTTGCAGTATTTAGATCAAACGAGCATGTTATAGAAGATTTTGCAAAAGTTTTATACATATTAGCAATAGATATATTCTATTTTGAAAACGTAAAAATGATAATTGAATATAACACATATGGGACCGTTTTAATACAGTATTTAAGAAGTATATTTCCTCAAACAAATGATTTTGACGATGATATGATAGTTAGATTTAGACATCGACATGATGCTAAAACTTTAAAACCCGGCATTAAACTTAAATCCGATAATAAAGCCATCTTTTGTCAAAACTTCGCTAAATTATATAAAACAAATAGAATAAACATTACTGACATAGAAACGGTTAGAGAAGCGAGCCTTTTTGGTACATTACCAAATGGCAGTTATGGAGCTCAAATGGGTAATGACGATATTGTAATGACGGCTATTACTTCAACTGAGTTTTTTAATACAACTGACTATGCTGACTATATAGAAGAATTATTAGATTTTATAGAGCCTAGTATGCATTATAAAATGGAACAAATCTTGTATAAAGATACAACCGATGCTGGTGATTTACAATATGATATTTATGATCTGTTAAAGTAAAAACACCGCCAAAGACAGATATATAGAAAAAGTAAAAAATACAAATTAAAAGATATGGCAATAAGTCCCGAACTACAACAGTTTAAAAGCTCAGGTGTATACCGCCTAGAGTTTGACAAATCACAAACAGTAAATGTTCCTCAAGAGACTATTAGATTAGTCGTAGGTCACTCCGAAACAGGACCCTATAATACTCCAGTTTTCATAGAGAATACTGAACAATTTATCCAGGCTTTTGGAACAGCTACTAAATCTATGGAAAATAGAGGTATGTTCTTTCACAGATCAGCTATAGAAGCTCTATCAAGAGGTCCTATTTTAGCAGTTAACCTATATAAGGCATCTGAAGGAGACACGGCTGTTTGGACATCAATCGCAACTAATGGCTCTGAGCAAGGTTTAACTTCAATTCAAGGTTCTTCAGGTTTCTCAACATACTTTGATACTGAAAGATTTTGGACACCTAATGACGATAAGTTATTAAAGGTAGTTGAACAATCATATGGTATTGATGCTGCTGCGGCTGAAGCTGGTTTGCAAAATAGAACATTAAACTTTACTAATATTAAGCAAGACCCAATTACAGTTATTGTAAAACAGGCTGCTGATACTAGAGGTTTTGAAATTACAGCAAGAGAATGGTATGGAGAAGGAAATCAACCAGAAGGAGTTGATCCTCTTGATTATATCTCAGAATACATGGTAGACGTATTAGTCTTTAAGGGTAAGTTTGAAGCATCTGAATTGACAAATGATCCAGTATATGGAACATATTTTGATGAAGACGGTTTAGTTAAAGAAAAACTAGGTGGTTTTGCAAATCTAAGAGAAGTTTCTCTAATGGCAAGCTATACTGGTTCTTTATTACCTGATTTCATAGACTTAGAAGGCAGACAACTTTACATTGAGGCTCTAATAAATCTAGAAACTAGAAAAACAGGTCTATTTTGTGCTGTTAACGAAGAAGCAACTGCACATGTTGATTTAGTAGGAGATTCATTTGATGTTTATCAAGACTACGAGGTTCTTTCACATATTGTTAAGCAAGATACTTCACTTGATCAATTAGGACAAATAGATGTTACTGATGTACCAGTCGTTGGTTTTGTTGAAAAAATTAGTGATTATGAAGTAAGAGTACATGGAGAAGACGTAAGCTCTACTATTTCAACTGGAGCATTTTTAGCTTCAACCACGGGAGGAGAATATGCTAGAGTAGAAAGTTCTATTTATAATGTAGCTAGCGATTTAACAGTTATTATAACATCAGGAGAGCCTGTATCAGATTTAGGCAATGGTACTCCAGCAGCTACACCATTTAGCTTTACATCTGCAGCTGGTTTAACTCTTGTAACTAATGTATCTGCAGATGATACAATAAGAATACAATCACCACAGGGTGTTAATGCACAGCCAACTGCTGGTCAATTTATTGAATTAAACGGATCTTGGTATAAGGTATTAAATGTAACACCACAGGGTCAAGATTTAGATATTCAACTTACAATTTCTACAACTGCAGGTTTGCAAACTTATCTAACAGGTTTAGACGTTTCTCAGCCAGTTAGCTTTGACATCATATCAGCAGCTTCTTCAACAGTAGGTGTATATAACATTGGTTTAAATAGCAGAGTGCTTATAGTACCTGATGAAAATGTAGACGGTTGGGGATATGAAGCGGTCGGAGCTGGCGTAATTGTTTTTGATAAACTTCAAGGCCCTGGAGATCCTGAGCCTGATTTCAATGACGCAATTAAAGTTGGTCAGTATTTATCTATGCCAAATAACAATAAATTGGCAAGAATCTTACAAATCATTAAATCAACTGAAGATGAAGGAAGCGCAGGCGTAAGACATAAAGTAAGAATAGTTACACATAGAGAAGTAACAGCTAGACCAGCTTATGCATTTAAGTCATATGATGAAGTTACAGTTTCTTATAAAACTTTCCCACTAGAAGGTTGTAATATAGAAGCTAAAAATATCAAGGACTTATTATCTGTTTTAGTTCCAGGAGAAGATCAAGGTTTTGCAAATACTTTGGTTGACAAAGACGCTATTACTTATAGATACTTAGTTGACACGTTTGGATCATTAGAAAATAACGAAATCTTTAATAAAGTTGAGTTTACTCAATTGGCTAGAGAAAGACAAAATGCTTCAGCTATTTTGAATGCACCTATGGTTACTGAACTTAGAAAATGTACTAATCCTTCATTTGTTAATTCTGATGATGTATTTAAAACTAAGTTTATTCAAACTGGAGGTAATTTGGATCAAAACCCATCTAGACTATATGCTATGCCTGAGGTACTAGAAGGAGCTAATTACGGTTTCTATTATGGTCCAGGTTTAGTTGTAGTTGAAGGTGGTAAAAGAAAGATTATTCCACCAGCAGCATACGTATCTAATAACTATATCGATAAGTATACTAATTCATTACCATGGTCTATCGTTGCAGGTCCAAGAAGAGGAGTTGTGACAGGTGTAGACGTACAAGGTGTTGAATATTCTTTTGATAAAATAGATAGAGATGTAGTCGAACCATTTGGTATTAATCCTATCTGCTTTGAAAGAGGCGTAGGTTTAGTTATTAAAGGTAATAAGACAGCACAGCAAAAGATCACATCTGCTTTATCTTCAGCTCATGTTAGAGAAGCTCTTATTTATATCGAAGATGGTCTTGCTGAAATTCTACAAAACTACTTGTTTGAATTTAATACAGCACAGACTAGACTTGAAATTAAGACTCTAGCCGATGCGTTTATGGAAGCAGTTAAGAAAGATGGAGGTGTTTACGATTACCGTAACATCATGGATACAACAAATAACACTAACGAAGTAATTGATGCAAATATAGGTGTCCTTGACACCTTTGTTGAGCCAGTGAAAGGATTGGAAATCTTAGTCTCTAGGGTAACTGTTCTAAACACAGGTGAAATTGCAACAGGTAACTTCTCATAATAAGAGTGATATATAAAATAAATTATAGACATTAAAATGGCAGGTTTACCACATTACAGAGAAGATCAAACTAGCAAAAAAAACAGGCAGTTTGAGCCAGTACAAGCTAACCTATTTGAGGTTACTATTTTGGCACCAGACGCGGTTACTGGAGATACAGATCTTCTTCTTCAACACGTTAATTCAATCTCAGGATTAGAAGGTATTCATAGAGAAGTTGCGGCAATTGAGCAAAAATATAAGTTTGCTACCAGATCATATGCTGGTGTACCAGACGGAACAGCGCTCGACGTAACAGTTAATTTCTCATTGAATTTAAACGATTCTAACCAAGCTTACGTTTACAAAACATTAAGAGATTGGTACAGAGCTCAATATAATCCAGAGACTGGTGAAATGGGATTAAAGAAAGATTATACAGGAACAATTGTTATAGTTCAATTCAATAGAAAGGGAGATATCTACAGAAAGGTAACTCTTGAGGATTGCTTTATTACATCAGGACTTGGTTTTACCGGTACTTTAGATTATGGTACAGCTGACGCACAGACTCTAGAAGTATCTTGGAGATCTGACGTATTTGCTGAAGAATTAACTTAATTATTATTTAAGAAAGGGAGAGAAGGCTATTCTCTCCTTTTCTTTTGTAACATAAATATATTACAATATCAACATAATATGTCGAATAGAAGAGAAAAACTTACTAAAAAGTTACAAGTTCTTTTAACTGAGGAAGAGGTTAATATGGTTAATCGTATAATCTTAAATGAAGCAATAGAATCTGAAGCTAGGCCTATATCTGTAAGCGCGTTTATTAGAGATCTCATTCAACGAGAAATAAAACAAAGAACGCCACAGCAAATGTCAATAACAAGAGAGAATATTAAAAATCTTAAATCAAAATAACACAATGAGTGATAATACAAACGAAAAAGAGCTAGAAAGAATGCTAGCTGAAAAAGAATCTCAAATTAGTAATGAGGTTACAGATGCCGATTTAATTGAAAGTGCAATTTCAAAAGAAGGATTAGGCAATGTTGACGTATCTAAATTTGGTCCTGAAAAAGCATCAAAGTCAGATTTACACCTAGGATGGTATAACGTCAATATGGAGGACTTACCATCTCGTGGTAGATTTTATCCAACCGATACAGAGATAAAAATTAGATCTGCAAAAGTTGCAGAAATTAGACATTTTTCTACAATGGACGAAAACAATATTTTAGATATTGACGAAAAATTAAATTCTATAGTTCAGTCATGTACTGTTGTTTCAGCTTCTAATAGTAGAGTATCTTTTAAAGATATCTGTGAAGAAGATAGATTCTTTATTATACTTTCTATTAGAGATTTAACCTTTCCAGAACCAGAAAATGCACTAAAGGTCAATTTTACAGCTCCTAGCGGTAATACGCATGATATAGAAATCAAAAGAGATTATTTTAGATTTTTTGAAATTCCAGGTGAAATAGAAAAATATTACGATGCTTCAGCCCGCTGTTTTGTTATTAAAACAAAAACATATGGTGAGATTTATATGAAGCCGCCTTCTATTGGTATTATGCAAGAAGTTACTAAATATATTAGAGATAGACAAGAAAAAGGAATTAACATAGATCAATCTTTAATTCAGATCTTGCCATTTATTTCTACTGATTGGAGAAGCTTCAATCAAAAGAAAATCTTTGAAATGGAAGTTGATATGAATGGTTGGGATAATAAAAAATATACACTATTATATAGATTAGCTGAGAAAATGAAGGTTGGTATTCAACCTGAAATGCAAGTTATGGTGGAGGATGAGGAGGCCTCCGTACCTATCAACTTTCGCGACGGCATCAAATCTATTTTCATTATTCAAGATTTCTCTGGAGAACTTCTTTAAAACTAAGTTCTATGTTTATCTTAAACTTCACATTCAACCATCGGAGTTGGACAATATGGAATACTATGAGTTTCACTATCTAGTAAAAGATTTAGTAGATCATATTAAAGAAGAAAATAAACAGAATGAGAAACAGAATGATGCATACAGTGCAGGTATGCCTAAAATTCCAAATATGAAGGTTCCAAATATGTCGGTTCCAAAATTATAATAAGATAGGGGCAATAGCCCCTATCTTTTTGGATATATAATTAGATTAAAATAATATACGGTTAATTCCGTCTATATCTATGACAGAAAAGCAATTTCAAGCAATCTTAAGTCCTATTTCTAGGTTAGAAGCTGTTTCAGAACAAAATTCTGAAAAACTTTCTAGTATTGAAATGTTAACTATAGACATTAAATCTTTACAATCTGATACAGTTGCTGAGCTTAAACAACAGACAACTTTATTGAGCGATATAAAGTCTATGATCAAAGAAAGTAGCAAAGGGGGCGCAGGTGAATCTAAAGAGATAGAATCATCTACATTTAAACCGATGTCAGTTAAAGATACTGGTTTAGCCGCATTTATGATGGTTAGTTTATCTGCTGCAATTGTAGCGTCAGCCGGACTATTTACATTAATACCTAAAGTTAGTTTAGGTCAATTAGGAACTGCGGTTGCTATATCAGCCACATTCGCTCTTGTTGCTCCTAAGTTTGTAGAAGTTATGAAAACATTAAGTGGCGTAGAAACTAAAGACGGCGAAAATACAGAATTTAATCCGTTTGATGCTCAAACTATGTTTAATTTAGTAGGAGGTTCTTTATTACTTATGGTTGGTTTAGCTGCTGCTATTACAGCGGCTAGTTGGGTTATGCAACTTATTATGCCTGTTTCTCCATTACAATTGTTAACAGCTATTTTAATTGGAGCAGGTTTAGCAGCCGCTAGTTTTGCTTATGTTAAAATACTAGAAGCATTAGAAGATCGCGACATAAACGATATAAAAAATGCTGGAATAGCAATGGTTGTTATAGCTGGAGCGATTGCAGTTGCTAGTTTGATATTACAATTAGTAATACCGGTTAGTTTAGATAAAGTCGGGACTATTTTATTAGTAGGTATTGCATTAATAGGAGGAGCTTACGCAATGGCTCAAATATTAAAAGAAATAGAAGGTAAAACATTAAAAGATATAGGACTAGCAGCACTTGCTATGTTAGCTATAGCGCCTGCTATGGTAGCAGCTAGTCATATTTTACAATATATCAACCCAATAACTGATCCATATATTTATTTAACAGTATTTTTAATAGGCTTATCAATGGTATCTGCTGCATATAGCTTTAAGTTATTAATAGATGCCGTATCTGGTAAAAGTACTAAAGATTTAGTAGCAGCTGGAGCTGCGATGATAGTTATAGCTGGTGCAATATGGGCAACTGCATGGATATTTACTCAACTGCCACCAGTAAATGATATGGTAGCTCCTCCTTGGAAATGGACATTAAAAACTGGCTTAGCTTTAGTTATTTTTGGTTTAGCATTTGCTGGATTAATAAAAGCAGTTAAAGGACAAAGTGTTCCTGATTTATTAAAAGCCGCTGCTGCGATGGTTGTTATTTCTATAGCAATATTAGCGGTTGCGTGGATATTTCAAGTTTTACCTGATTCATTTAAAACAGTTCCAGTAGAATGGACTTTAAAAACTGGCTTAGCTATACTAATATTTTCTGTATCTATAGCAGTTGTAGGCTTACTAACTAAAAGTTTAGGAGTTCCAACAATGGCAATGGGAGCATTAGGTTCGGTTATCGTTGCTCTTGGAATATTAGGAGTTGCTTGGATATTTAGTGCATTACCCTCTGCTGAATTAACAGCTCCACCGATTAGTTGGACTTTATCTGTTGCTTTAGCTTTAGTTTTATTTAGTATACCTATAGCAATTATAGGGGCTATAGCAATGTCAGGTGCAGGAGCTGTTGCTATATTGGCAGGGGTTGTCGGTATGATAGTTATAGCATCTGGTATATGGGCAGTAGCTTGGATATTTAGTAAAATGCCAGATATTAGCGGAGTTGCTAAAATGTTAACAACTGCGCTTTTGGCTCCTGTTAATGGCATAGTTGATGTTCTAAAAAGACTAAAAGACGAAGTAGGAGTTGAAAACTTATTACCACTAGCTGGCGGCATAGTTGCTATAGCAGGATCATTGTTAGTATTAGCCGCGGCTTCTGCTGGTGCAGCTGCTGCAGGATTAGGCGCATCTTTAATGAATGCAGGTAAAGCTTTTGTTGATTTTATATCAGGCTCAGAAACCAGAGGACCTCTTGATACTCTTTCTGAGATAGTAAATATGGCACCTCAAATAGCTAAAGTAGCTGGACCAATTAAAATACTTGGAGAAGCGTTTATGTTTTTACAAGGTGGTCAAAATATGGAAGTGCTTGTTAGATTCTTTGAGATTATGCAAAAGGATCCTAAAATGAGCAATGTTAAGGCTATTCAAGATATATCAAATCCTATGGTAAAAATGATATCAGCTTTATCTAATATACCAGTAGATGCCCCACAAAGACTTCAAGATCTATTTTCAAAAGTAAGTTGGTCTTCAATTATGGCACCTGTTGCTTCTGTTGCAAGTTCTATGGCTATATTAGCTCTTAATGCAAGTTTAGCTGGTAATGGAGTTACATTAGTTGCGTCTGGTATGGAAAGAATGGTTAAGGCTTTAAACAGTTTAACCAAAGATTCTATAGAAAGTATCATAAAATTATTTAATGATGTCAATTGGCCAATATTAGTAGATCCTATTGATGCCATATCCATATCTATTAAAAGAATGTCAGATGGTGCTATAGAAACAGGAGAGGGTATGAAAATGGCTGCAAATGCTTTACAATTAATGTCATCTATTCCGGCTGAAATATTAGCTGAAATAGCTAAAGTATTTAACGCATTGGCTAAAGATCCTTTAACTACGCAAGGGGAAGCAATGGGTTTAATATCCAGATCTATTGTTACAATATCAGCTTCTATGTTAACTATGAGATCTGATGCGTTTGTTCGTATGTTTGAAGTCATGTCATCTAGTAGTTCAGCTATTGCTACTATGTCTAAACCGATGAAAACAATTGCTGGAGCATTAGATCAAATGGGAAGAATAAATGTAGACGGTATAGAATGGGCCCATAAAATGGCTAGACAATTGGCTAGGTCATCATTTAATTCACAAGCAACTGCCCTTGAAAAGATGGCAAAATCATACGGTGATATATCTAAGTCTAGTAATTCTATGAATGTTGAAGCTATTAATGCGACATCTGACATGTTTAAGGCTCTTGCATATTTATATCAAAATGGTAAAAGAAATGCTATAGAAGAATTAGGTGATAAGCTCATAGACGCTGTACAAGAATTAGCAAGTATGATAGCTGATTTTGATAATACAGTAGGTGAGCAAAATCAAGGTAGTAAAAGCGTAGGAGAAGCTCTTGCTAAGGCTGCTGATAATTTAGTTAATGTCGTTGGTCTAGGAGGTAATTCATCAAGCGGCGCTTCTTCACCTGCATCAGGTCAAGATCTTGCATTTGCGATGCAAGAAATGGTTGATCTTCTACAAACAGGTCAAGCTAAAATCACTATTACAGACATAGATCAATTAGCAGCTGATAAAATTTGAAACAACTAACTAGTTCTACGTATAAATATTGTTCTTTGAAAATAATAAATACGGGCGTGGCGGAATTGGTAGACGCGCTAGTTTTAGGCACTAGTTCCTAGGAGTGAGAGTTCGAGTCTCTCCGCCCGTACTAAATTATAATATGCGCCCATAGCTCAACTGGATAGAGCATCGCCCTTCTAAGGCGAGGGTTCGGGGTTCGAGTCCCTGTGGGCGTACTAAAAAAATAAAATTAAGATGAAAGCCGCTTCGTACAAAGTAGAAATAGTTGAGTACAGATTAGAGGAGGAGTTGATCGCGTATAAGATAGTTGAAAAACACTATTTTTTAGGTATACGCACATACACAGAAGAACATTCAAAGATGTTTAGAGATTTAGAGTATACTAAATCTATTGCTAAAAAGATATCAAAAAGAATTTACAGAGAATATTCAAGAGATGTTTTAAGTAGATCAATAGTTCATAAGATACATAGTTAACAAACAAACGGAGAGGTGGCAGAGTGGTCGAATGCACCGGTCTTGAAAACCGGCGTACCTCACGGTACCGGGGGTTCGAATCCCTCCCTCTCCGCCACATATAAATTATTAAATATGCATAAAACTACACTATACTATAAACTATCAGTATATGATATCATAGAAAACTATGATAAAATGTCAAAAGAAGATATTTTAGTATCTTTAAATAAAATGGTTGAAGATGACAAAACAAGCTATCGTCCTACGTCTACTTGAGACTGGACATATAACACAAGATGAAGCGAATGTTCTTTTAAAAGAATATTCAGAAACAATTACAGTACCATATCATATAAATAACAATGATTATTGGTATTCTACCATTAGTTAATTTTAGTTACAGAAATGAAACGAAAGGGTAAAAATAAACGCCTAGACGTAGATCCAGTTGATCGTAAAAGAAAATTGGTTGAAAAGAACGAAAAGAAGAATAGGCAAAAGCCAAAAAAGAAATCCAATAATTGGCAGGATTGGGCAGAAGAAGATTTAGAAGATTATGTTTAAAGAAATAGATTATAAAAATATGCCCGAAGACAGATTTAAGCATTTATATATTGAATCTATACTAAACAAAAACTCAGTTTGGGGATGTGTGCCTGAACCAGCGTTTGATAGAGTTTGTAAAAACTTATCAGAACTAGGATTTAAAAAAATAGAGATCGAACAAGTTATAAACGATCCAGAAACAGTTCAAACATTTGTTATATCTTCAACCAAAGATGTCTAAGATTCCTAAAATTTATAAATACGGCATTGAATTGACTAAACCATGGTCAAATGAGATGTATGAATTTAATGATTCGGTATCACAAACCATGATATCAAACATTACAGCTCTTATAGAATCTATAGAAACAGAAGAACAGGCTCAACAAATTGCAGATATTATAAATCCATATACATACGGCAATGGATATGACCTATCTAAAATGAAGCAAGATATGTTGAACAATACAGAAATGTTTGAAAATTGGTGGTTAAATGAAATTTGGCCTCAGTTAATAGACAAAAATATTATTGATCCAATATTAGATAAACTTAATCAAGATCTTCGTATAATCGGATTCGAAGATTCTAAAGAGATTAAGATTTTAAGAGAAATATATGGACCATTAAACATTAGTAAATAATAACATACAAATACAAAAGTAAGCAATGAAACTTATTGTCGTAGGAAAAGCAGCATCAGGTAAGGATTTTTTAAAGAAAAAAGTAGAAAAGCGAGGATTTAAATCAGGTGTTAGTTTTACTACTAGACCTCCTCGTCAAAATGAAAAAAATGGAGAAGATTATCATTTTGTAACTGAACAAGAATTCGATCAGCTTATAAAAGATGGTCAAATGGTAGAATGGATGGAGTTTATAGGTTGGAAATATGGATTGACAATCGAAGAATTTGAAAAAGCTGATATTATGATTATGTCCAAAGATGGACTTGAGATGTTGCCTAAAAAATATAGAGATAGATGCTTTGTTATTTACCTAGATGTTGATCGAATGGTTAGACTAGATAGACTAAATACTCGTAATGATAAAAACGATAACGTATGGCGAAGAATGTCAACTGACGAGAAACAGTTTGATGGTTTTACAGATTATGATATAAAGATCAAAAATGAGGATTTTTGAGAGAATATATAAAAAAGTTAATTTTAAAAATTTATAAAAAATGCAAAATTTAAGTGATTTAAAAGCTACACGCGCAGAATTAGAAAAAACTGCAGAAGAGCTTCAAGTAAAACAGGCAGAGCATGCCTTTGATATCAATTTAGAAGATCGTAAAATGCTAAAAACAGTCATGGAACACCTTAACAAAGGTTACACATGGAAGACACAGAACGCAGCCGTTCTAGTTACCTTATATGATAAACTAAAAGATCAAAACAACGCACTCTTGAAGTCCGATAGTGATGACGGAGATACTGTAGTTTCTCTTAGAGGGCATGAGCTTAATGGATTGTATCAGGCGTTGCTAAATGTAGAAGGAACTGGAGTTGAAAGCGCTAGAAAGTTTATTAAGATGTTAACACTTGTTGGCGAATCTGTAACTACTGCGATGTCAGAACTTGCTGAAATGAATAATAAAATTCAAGAAACACACCAACAACTGTCTAAGCTAGATGCTGAAATTGATAAATTATCTACTGCTAAAGAAATTAGTGAATCAGACGTAGAACTCGTTGCAGATGAAACAAGCAAGTAAAAGTAAAAAAAGAATATCATTGTTGGACATGGTCAGTGAGGCTATGACCCACAATGATATTTTTCATACTATAAACTATCGAAATAAGAATGAGGATAGCATTAAGCAATTCATTTATCCTCATCTTGTTGATGCTTTAGCTGAAAGAATGGTCGAAGAAAAAGGCATTTCTAAAGACAGAGCTAAAGAAGTTGTTAAGAAAAATCTAAAATGGGAAGGAAACGTGAATACCACCGTTAGTCACGTTCTTTTCATGGGAACGCAAAATAGGCCGGATATGGTTTTAGAGTCAGATGGGTTAAAGATAGCAATTGAATTTAAAAAAGGTGACAAAGGTTCATCTCTTAGGTCAGGTGTTGGACAATCAATGGTTTATGCTACGCATTATGACTTTGTTATCTATTTATTTATTGATACATCAAATGATAAAAGAATCGTTAATTCTATTGGAGGTACTAATGAATCAGCATTTATTGATACTCTTTGGGATAATTACAACATCAAGTTTGTAATTAAATAAAACATATCAATAAAATAATGATAAATAAAGCAGAGCATAAGCTCTGCTTTATTAATATCCGATAATATGAAATTTTATACATTCTTATTTACAGTATTGTTTTCGTTAAATGCATTAGCTCAACCTACAGATAAAATAATACCTGTAGTTGTTAATGTTTTACATGTTGGTGATAATACGGCTGGATTTGGAGACAATCTTTCATACCAAGAAGTTTCTTCAGCTGTGTCGATTATGAATTCTGGTTTTTTAGAAGGCTGGGATAATGGAATTGATCCTCAACAATCTAATTCGCAATTTACGTTTATATTAGCC